>ENA-UPXB01000714-UPXB01000714.1-human-gut-metagenome-genome-assembly--contig:-NODE-714-length-24592-cov-4.538650_pt1 | contig 24592 bp, 19 predicted proteins | sample MGYA00250055_ERZ773386 | MGnify/ENA primary metagenome ERZ773386 (study PRJEB29103, sample SAMN06111974) | human gut metagenome | biome: human gut; feature: ankylosing spondylitis patient; material... | reverse complement strand
GCAGCGGCGCAGCCCGCGGAGGGAAAGACCGCGACGGCCGCTCCGGTCAGAACCCCGGAGAAACCGGCCGTACAGCCCCTGCGCTATACGATTCAGGTGATGGCTTCGGCGTCGCCCGTACCCCTCGCCTCGGCGCAGTTCCGCGCCTACCGCGGCAAGGTGAAGGAGTATGCGGCCGAGGGACGGTTCCCCTATAAATACGGTGTGGGCGAGTACGGCACCCGTGAAGCCGCACAGCGGAAGCTGGCCGAGGTGCGCAAGGTATTCCCCGGGGCCTTCGTGGTCGCGTGCCGGGGTACGCAAATTGTAAAATAAAAGTACAGATATGAAAAGGGAAGTTAAAATCGGAATTTTCGGCGTGACGATGATCATTGCCGCGTGGGCCGGAATCCGGTTTTTGAAAGGATTCGACATTTTCAGCCGCAATTCGGTCTATTACGCCGCCTACGACCAGATCAACGGCGTGCAGGCGGCGTCGCCGATTATGATGAAAGGCGTCAAGATCGGTACGGTGACGGGCATTTCGTTCGATCCGCAGCGCAGCGACAACGTCGTGTTGCAGTTCACCATCAAACGTCAGTATCACATTCCGACCGACTCCGAGGCCAAGATTTACAGCAACGGGCTGATGGGCGGAAAGGCCATCGAAATCAACTACGGCACGGCGCGCACCTATCTCCAGAAGGGCGACACGCTGCGTTCGGTGCGCGAACGCGACCTGATGGACGTGGCCGGGTCGGAGCTGGATTTCTTCAAGCAGAAGGTGTCGCAGGTGACGGGCGACCTCTCGCGCACGCTGACCAACCTCAATCACCTGATGGAGGCCAACGCGCAGAATATTTCCGGGACGTTGAGCCACCTAAACGCCATTACGGGCGACATGGCCGGCCTGCTCGACGCCGAGAAGCGCAACCTGAAAGCCGCCGTCGACGACCTTACGGAGTTCTCCGCGATGCTGGGCAGGAACACCCCGCGTGTGGACAGCATCGTCGGCAACCTGAACCGGATAACCGGGGAACTGGCCGACGCCGGGTTCGCCCGCAGGCTTACGGACGCTGTGGACGAGGTGAACGGTCTGCTGGCAAAGGTCGAGGCGGGCGAGGGGACCGTCGGCAAACTGATGAACGATCCTGCGCTCTACGATTCGCTGACCGAGGCCAGCGCTAATCTCGCCTCGCTGCTGGCCAACCTCGAGCAGTATCCCGGCCGCTACGTGCATTTCTCGCTTTTCGGGCGCAGTCCCGAGAAGATGCAGGAGAAGGCCGAGCGCAAAGCCGCCAAAGCTGCGGCCAGGGCCGAGCGGGACTCGGTGAAAAGAATTAAAAATGAAAAATGAAAAATTGACTGGCAGACAGGAGGTTCATTCAGCCCTCTCGGTGTGATAATGTGGTCGTATAGGGCGTGGCGCGAAATTTTCCGACCGGCGCCCTTTCGATTTTTCATTCTTAATTTACCGTCATGATTTACCCTGCTACATTCGAGCAAAAGATAGGTTTCGACCGGCTCCGCGAGCAGGTCGCGGCACGTTGCACCATGCGCGCCGCCCGCGAGCGGCTCGCCGCGGAGGGCTTTTCGACCTCTGCGCGCGAGATCGAACGGCGGCTGGCGCTCGCCGACGAAATGCGCCTGCTGCTGGATATGGAGCATGATTTCCCCGGGGGCGAGTACCCCGACGTCGATTACATCGTCGCCAAACTGCGCGTCGAAGGTTCGTTCCTCGACGTGGAGGAGGTCGTGACCCTGCGCCGGGCGCTGGCCGCAATCGGCGGCATCGTCTCGTTCATCATCAGCCGCGAGGAGCGTTATCCGGCCCTCCATGCCCGCACGCGGGGCGTTGCGGCCTTTCCGGAGATCGTGCAGCGCATCGACGGCATTCTCGACCGCTTCGGCCAGGTGAAGGACAACGCCTCGCCCGCCCTGCAGGAGATCCGCCGCTCCATCCGCGAACGCGAAGGGCAGGCGGCCAAGCGGTTGCAGGCCGTGCTGTCTGCGGCCAAGGGGGCGGGCATCGTCGATGCCGACGCCCAGATCTCGATCCGCGACGGCAAGGCCGTGATCCCGGTTTCGGCGGGCAACAAACGCAAACTGAACGGCTTTATCCACGACGAATCGGCGACGGGCAAAACCTTCTACGTCGAACCGGTCGAGGTGGTGGAGATCAACAACGAACTGCGCGAACTGGAGTACGCCGAGCGGCGCGAGGTGGTGCGCATCCTCACGGAGTTTACCGAAGCGATCCGTCCCGACGCGGGGCTGATCGCCGATTCGGGCGACTACCTGGCCGAGATCGACATGCTGCGCGCCAAGGGCCGCTGGGCCTCGGAGAACGGGTGCGTGCGGCCGATCCTCTCGACGGACGACAGGCTGGTGCTGAAAAACGCCCGCCACCCGCTGTTGCAGCAGACGCTGCGGGCTGCGGGGCGCGAGATCGTGCCGCTGGATTTGCAGCTCGACCGTCGCAAGCGCATCCTCGTCATCTCGGGACCCAACGCCGGCGGCAAGTCGGTCTGCCTGAAAACCACGGGCATCGTGCAGTACATGTTCCAGTGCGGGTTTCCGGTTCCGGTCTCCGAGGTCTCGGAACTGCCGGTCTTCGAGAGCATTTTCATCGACATCGGCGACGAGCAGTCGATCGACAACGACCTGTCGACCTATTCGTCGCACCTGCTGAACATGAAGCACATGCTGGCGGGCGCTTCGGGCCGCACGCTGGTGCTGATCGACGAGTTCGGGTCGGGAACCGAGCCGGTCATCGGCGGGGCCATCGCCGAGGCGATCCTCGAGCGTCTGCTCGGCAGGGGGTGTTACGGCGTGATCACGACCCACTACGCCAATATCAAGTATTACGCCGCGTCGGTGGAGGACATCGCCAACGGCGCGATGATGTTCGACGTGCAGAACATCCGGCCGCTGTTCCGGCTGGAAATGGGCAAGCCGGGCAGTTCGTTCGCCGTGGAGATCGCCCGCAAGATCGGGCTTCCGGAGGATATTATCCGTGCGGCGAGCGAGAAGGCCGGGTCGGATCACATCAATATCGAGAAACAGCTGCGCGAGATCGCCCGCGACAAGCATTACTGGGAGCAGAAGCGCGACCGCATCCGTCTGACGGACCGCAAGGTCGAGGAGTTGGAGCAGAACTATGCCGAGCAGCTGGCGAAGATCCGCGCCGAGCGGCAGGAGATTCTGAAAAAAGCCAAGCAGGAGGCCCGGCAGTTGATCGCCGACGCCAACAAACAGATAGAAAATACGATTAAAACCATCCGCGAGGCGCAGGCCGAGAAGGAGCTGACGCGGCTGGCGCGGCGCGAGCTGGACGACTTCCGCGAGGCGGTCGAGAAGGCCGACGAGGCCGGGAACGAAGCCGCCGTGGCCCGCGAGATCGAGCGTATCGAACGCCGCCGCCGACGGCGCGCCGAGCGCAGAGCGCAGCAGGGCGCGCAGCCGGCAGCCGGGGAGGCCGCTCCGCAGCCCGAAAAGCCGCGCGAAGTGGTCGCCGGGTCGAAAGTCCGCATGGCCGGGCAGGAGATGGTCGGCGTGGTGCAGTCGGTGAAGGGAAAGCGGGCGCAGGTGGCGTTCGGACAGATACTCACGACGGTGGACAAAGGGCTGCTGACGGTGGTTTCGAACAACGAATACCGCGAGGCGACACGCCCCGTTGCAGCCCGTACGGTACTCTCGGTGGACATCTCGTCGCGCAAACTCAACTTCAAGGATCACATCGACGTGCGCGGCATGCGGGCCGCCGATGCGTTGGACGAGGTGCGCAACTTCATCGACGACGCGCTGATGGTGGGTGTGGGCACGGTGTCGATTCTCCACGGCAAGGGCACGGGGGCTTTGAAGGAGGAGATTCGCCGCTACCTGCGCACGGTGCCGGAGATCGCCTCGGCGGTCGACGAACATGCCGACCGGGGCGGTGCGGGAATTACGATCGTGACCTTCGATCTGTCGTGATTTTGCAGTCTGCGACTGCTGCTGTTCTTTGTACCTTTTTGCGGAAAAAAGGCACAAAGATCCGGCGACTATGTTGCGGCTTGAGTCTTTTTGACGACCAGAAAGCGGCAAAGAGCTGTAAATATTTTCGTACTTTTGGAAATGAAAGTACAAAAGATAAACCATTGGGTATTTTATGAAATATCGTCTTTCGCAAATCGCCGCCGTCGTGGGCGGCAGGTTCTCCGGAACGGACTGCGAAGTGCAGTCGGTGGTGACCGACAGCCGCTCGCTGACGTGCGAGCTTGGCTCGGGACCGGTGTTCGTCGCCATGTGCGGCGCGAACCACGATTCGCATGCGTTCGTGGCGCAGATGTATGCGCGCGGCGTGCGGGCTTTTATGGTCGAACGGCCTCTCGAAGCCCTGCCGGAGTGCGGTTACGTGGTTGTTGAAAACGCCATTGCGGCCTTGCAGTGTCTGGCGGCCTATCACCGGGCGCAGTTCCGGGGAACGGTGGTGGGCATCACCGGTTCGAACGGCAAGACGGTCATCAAGGAGTGGATTGCCGAGGAACTGCCCGCGGGGATGAAGTGCTACCGTTCGCCCAAGAGCTACAATTCGCAGCTGGGCGTGCCGCTGTCGGTGCTGATGATCGAGGGCGACGAGCAGCTGGCGCTGATCGAGGCGGGGATTTCGAAACCCGGGGAGATGGCGCGGCTGGAGCGCATCATCCGTCCCGACGTGGTGGTTTTCACCTCGATCGGCGACGCGCACCAGGAGAATTTCCTCAATCTGGAGCAGAAATGCGACGAAAAGATGGTTCTGGCCCACCGTGCCGAGACCATCGTTTACCACAGTTATTACGAGCCGCTGGGCCGCATGATCGCCTCGCGCTTCGCGGGGCGGAAGCTCTGCGACGCGGCCTCCTGCCCCGAGGTCCCGGAGACGCTGATCGGCAACGAGGCGTCACGCCGCAACGCCCGGATCGTCGAGGCGTTCTGCGCGGCGATGGGCTATCCCGCGCCGTCGTTTACCGAAGCTCCCGAGGTCGCCATGCGTCTCGAAGTCAAGGACGGCATCAACGACTCGGTGCTGATCAACGACGCCTACAACCTCGATCTCAACTCGCTGGCCCTGGCGCTCGACTACCTGCACAACGTGGCGTTGTCGCGCCGCCGGACGCTCGTGCTGTCGGATATCGCGCAGAGCGGGCTGACCGACGACGAACTTTACGGCCGCGTGGCGGGAATGGTCGCGCGGGCAGGCGTCGATACGCTCGTCGGCATCGGTCCCAAACTGAAGCGTTACGCCGCGCTGTTCGGCTGCGACAGGGAGTTTTACGCCTCGACCGACGAGTGCATCGCCCGCATCGGCCGCAGGGCCGTGGCCGGGCGTGCCGTCTTGTTGAAAGGCGCGCGGGAGTACCGTTTCGAGAAACTCGCGCATGCGCTGGCGCGCAAGAGCCACACGACGGTGCTGGAGGTCGATCTCGACGCCATGATCCACAACCTGAACTATTTCCGCTCGAAGCTCGACTTTCGGACCCGGCTCGTGGCGATGGTCAAGGCGGGTTCGTACGGCGCGGGGGATTTCGAGGTGGCGCAGATGCTCCAGCATCAGGGCGTCGACTACCTCGCCGTGGCGTTCGCCGACGAGGGTGTGCTGCTGCGCGAGCGGGGGATCACGATGCCCGTCGTGGTGCTGAATGCCGACGCCGACAGTTTCGACCAGATGATCGCCAACCGCCTCGAACCCGAGATATACAGTTTCCGTTCGCTCGCCGATTTCGCCGATGCGGTGTCGCATGCGGGCGAAACCCGCTATCCGGTTCACATCAAGCTCGATACGGGCATGCACCGGCTGGGATTCATGGAGGGGGAGATCGGGCGGTTGTGCGAGGTGCTGCCGACATTGCCCGCCGTGAAGGTGGCGTCGGTCTTTTCGCACCTGAACTGCGCCGACATGCCCGGAGAGGATGCCTACACCCGGGAGCAGATCGCGCGCTACGACCGCATGAGTGCCGCCGTAGCCGCGTCGCTGCCCTATTCCGTCATCCGCCATACGGCCAATTCGGCGGCCATCGAGCGATTCCCCGAGGCGCGGTTCGACATGTGCCGACTCGGACTGGGGCTTTACGGCTTCGGCTGGGTGCACAATGCGGGCCTGCGCCCGGTTTCGGCGCTCAAAACCCGCATCGTGCAGATCAAGCGTCTCGAAGCGGGCGACGCCGTGGGCTACGGGCGCGCCGGGAAATTGCTGCGGCCGACCGTGACGGCGACCGTGCCGATCGGTTACGCCGACGGGCTGGACCGCCATCTGGGCTGCGGACGCTGGTCGATGCGTGTGGCCGGGCGGCCTGCGCCGATCGTGGGCCGCGTCTGCATGGACAGCTGCATGATCGACATCACGGACATTCCGGGCGTCGGCGAGGGCGACGAAGTGACGGTCTTCTCCGCCGAGCCGGGCAACGACCTCGAAACGATGGCCCGGGTGCTCGACACGATACCTTACGAGATTATGACGTCGGTCTCGTCGCGTGTGAAACGAATCTACCTCAAGGAATAAGGCGCGGAGCGCAATTCATAATTCAGAATTCACAATTCAGAATTATGCCTGCGAACCTAATTAATTATGCATTATGAATTCTGAATTTGGAATTTTATACCTGATTCCCTGTCCGATTTCGGACGAAACGGCGCCGTGGGACGTGCTGCCTGCGGCCAACCGGGCCGTGATGGATGCGCTGGACTACTTCATCGTCGAGAACACCCGCACGGCGCGGCGTTTCCTGTCGAAAGCCGGCATCGCGCGGTCCATCGGCGAACTGGAATTCCGCGAACTGAACGAGCACACCGCGGCCGGCCGCGAAATCGAGGAGCTGATCGCGCCGCTGCTCGAAGGCCGCTCGGCGGGGGTGATCTCCGAGGCGGGCGTGCCGGGCGTGGCGGATCCCGGGGCGCCGGTCGTCGGGGCGTGCCACCGCCGCGGCATCCGCGTCGTGCCGCTCGTCGGCCCGTCGTCGATCATTTTGGCGGTGATGGCCTCGGGACTCAACGGACAGTCGTTCGCTTTCAACGGCTACCTGCCCGTGAAGCCGCCCGAACGGACCCGGGCCATCCGTTTCTTCGAACGCCGTGCGCTGGCGGAGGGGCAGTCGCAGCTTTTCATCGAAGCTCCGTACCGCAACGTGAAGCTGATGGAGCAGTTGGTGCAGACGCTCGGAGACCAGACGCGCCTGACCGTCGCCGTGGACCTCACGGCTCCGGACGAGCGGATCGAGACCCATACGGCCGGGGAGTGGCGCCGCCGCCAGCTGCCCGAAATGAACAGGCGCCCGGCCATTTTCATCATCGGATAAGCGCAGCCTTGCCGTGAAGCGGCTTTTGGGCGGTAGCGCGCAGGCCGGTTCGATGTCCGGCATGCAGGCATTGTCCTTGAAGCCCGCCTCTTGGCCGGGTTGGTATGCAATTTGTTCGAATAAGGGGAGGAAAACTGAAAAATTACAAGATATGAAAAAAGAAAAAGTTTATAATGAGGCTGTTAGCGGCGACGAAGGGTTCACCCCCGGCGATGGTTATCCGTCGTGCGACGGGGAGCCTTGTGCCAATGTGTCAGATGAAACCGACGAGGCGACTGACACATTGGCAGACGGAGAACCCGCTGCCGAAGCCGACGCTGCCAAGGCGCTCGAAGAGGCCGTGGCGCAGTGGCAGGACAAGTACGTCCGCCTGCAAGCCGAGTTCGACAACTACCGCAAGCGCACGCTCAAGGAGAAGATGGACCTGGTGCAGACCGGGGGCCGCGACGTGCTGCTGGAGATGCTGCCTGTGCGCGACGACGTGCAGCGCGCCGTGGACGCCATGCAGAAGAGCGACGATCTGGAGGCGCTGCGGGCGGGTGTGACGCTCATTTCACAGAAATTTACCGAGGCGCTCCGCCGCAAGGGCGTGACCGAGATCGAGGTGCTGGACAAGGAGTTCGACGCCGATTTTTCGGAGGCCGTTGCCCGGTTCGCCGCCGGCGACGAGAAGAAGGGCAAGGTCATCGACGTCGTTCAGACGGGTTACATGCTGGGCGAGAAGGTGCTGCGCTTCGCAAAAGTAGTTGTAGGAGAGTAAGACCATGGCAGAAAAAAGGGATTACTACGAAGTGCTGGGCGTTGCGAAGAACGCTAACGCAGACGAAATAAAGAAGGCCTACCGCAAAGCGGCCATCCAGTTCCACCCCGACAAAAACCCTGGGGACAAGGAGGCCGAGGAGAAATTCAAGGAGGCCGCAGAGGCCTACGACGTGCTGTCGAACCCCGACAAGCGCGCCCGTTACGACCAGTTCGGCCATGCCGGAATGAGCGGCGCGGCAGGCGGCGGGGCCGGCGGCTTCGGCGGCTTCGGCGGCGGAGGGTTCTCGATGGAGGACATCTTCTCGCAGTTCGGCGACATTTTCGGCGGCCATTTCGGGGGCGGATTCCGCTCGTCGAACGGCGGCGGGGGACGGCGCGTGAACCGCGGCTCGGACATCCGCGTGCGGGTCCGTCTGACGCTGGCCGAGATCGCCAACGGAGTTACGAAGAAACTCAAGATCAACAAGACCGTCGCCTGCGACAAGTGCGGCGGCTCGGGAGCCAGGGACGCCAATTCCTATTCGACCTGTTCGACCTGCAACGGCACGGGCTATGTGACGCGGGTGGAGAACACCTTCTTCGGCCGGATGCAGACGCAGGGCGTGTGCCCCACGTGCGGCGGCACGGGCAAGGTGATCACCGCGTCGTGCGACAAGTGCAAGGGCGAAGGCACGCTGCGCGGGCAGGAGGTCGTGGAGATCAAGATCCCGGCCGGCGTGGGCGAGGGCATGGTCCTCACCGTCACGGGCAAGGGCAACGCCGCGCGTCAGGGCGGCGTGAACGGCGACCTGCAGGTGATGATCGAGGAGGAGCGCAACCCCGAACTGGTGCGTGACGGCAACGATCTGATCCACAACCTGAACATCACCGTGACGACGGCCCTGTTGGGCGGTACGGTCGAGGTTCCGACGGTGGACGGGCGCGCCAAGATCAAGATCGCTCCGGGAACGCATGCCGGCAAGGTGCTGCGCCTGGGCGGCAAGGGACTGCCCGACGTGAACGGCTACGGTCGCGGCGACGAACTGGTGGTGGTGGACATCACCGTTCCGTCGAAACTCTCGGCCGAGGAGCGAAAACTCGTCGAGCAGCTGGCCGCGCAGCCCTCTTTCCAGAAGGCGGAGTCGGTCAAGAACCAGAATATTTTCGAACGGATGAAAAGCTTCTTCAGGTAATAATCCGGGATGCATTATCAATCGTTCGTACATTGATTCCGGCTTGTAATTGGCGGTGGAATGCCGCGTTTGCAAATCTGACCCACCCCTAAACCCCCGCTTGAGGCGGGGGCTTGTCGCAATGCAACCACAATAAAGAGAGTCATGCAATAAAATTGCGAAGATATTCGTATCTTTACAAAAAATAGAACGACCATGTTAGGCTTTACCCCTTTCAAACGGCACCCGAACAAATTCAATTACATCCCGCGTTATTACGACCCCGAGAAGGAGGCCCGTGAACAGCGCCGTGCCGAGTTGCGCGGCGAGCGCGCCGAGGATGCCGACCGCGAATACCAGCCCGGACAGTACATCCGCACCCAGCGCGAAGCCCGGGATGCGCGGCGTTCGAACGAGGAGGAGCGGGGGCGTATCCGTGTGCTGAAGATGGCCGCGGGGGCCGTGCTGGTGCTGCTTTTCATCTACCTGCTCTACCCGAAGCTGGCCGATGTGTTCCTGCGCGCGCGGACCGCACCCGCGACCGAAACGCAGCAGGTCGGGGAGGAGGAGTTCAATCCCTATGCGCCTATTAGGGTCGTTCCCAACGATTACGAGGAGTAAATGGCAGACAAGATCAGATTATTACCCGAGGTCGTTGCCAACCAGATCGCCGCGGGCGAGGTCGTCAACCGGCCCGCCTCGGTGGTGAAGGAGATGATGGAGAACGCCATCGACGCCGGGGCGACTTCGGTGAAGGTCAACTTCCGCGACGGCGGCAAGGACCTGATCCAGATCGTCGACGACGGCTGCGGCATGTCGCCCATCGACGCGCGCATGGCCTTCGACCGCCACGCCACGAGCAAGATCGGGGCCGTGGAGGATATTTACGCCCTGCACACGTTCGGATTCCGCGGCGAGGCCCTGGCTTCGATCGCCGCCGTGTCGCAGGTCGAACTGCGCACCCGGCAGGCCGGCGACGAGGTGGGTACGCAGACCGAGATCAACGGCGGGCAGTTCGCGGCGCAGAACCCGGTGATGTGTCCCGTGGGTTCGCAGTTCTTCGTGCGCAACCTTTTCTACAACGTCCCGGCGCGCCGCCGTTTTCTGGACAAGAGCACCACCTCGGCGTCGCAGATCAAGGCCGAGTTCCAGCGCATCGCGCTCTGTAACCCGCAGATCGCCTTCGAACTCTACGCCAACGACGCTCCGGTCTATACGTTGCAGGCCGGGTCGCTGGCGGGACGCATCGTCGACGTGGTGGGGCGTCACATCAAGCAGAACCTGCTGGAGGTCGAGGCCGACACTTCGATTGCCTGCATCGAGGGATATATCGGCCGTCCGGCTGCCGCCAAGAAACGCAACACGGAGCAATACCTTTTTGTCAACGGGCGCTTTTTCAAGAGCACCTATCTGACGAGCGCCATTCTGAAAGCCTACGAGAAGCTGATTCCCGAGAGCTGCCAGCCCTCCTATTTCCTCTACCTGACGCTCGATCCCGGGCGTATCGACGTCAACGTGCACCCGCAGAAAACCGAGGTCAAGTTCGCCGACGAGGAGGCCGTGTGGCAGATCGTCAACGCCGCCGTGCGCGAGACGCTGGCCAAAACGGGCGCCGTGCCGCTGATGGATTTCGACCGGGACAGCCCGGTGGAGATTCCCGTGCTGCAGAAAGGAGCCGTGTACAGCGAGCCGCTGGCCATGTCGAACAGCGACTACAACCCTTTCCGCGAGGAGTATATCGACCCTTCGGCGCCCGATCCGAACGTTGATTTCACGGGCTTCGACGTGCCGTACCGCGACGGCGGGGTCGTGTCGGACAGCGCGGCCGGAGGATTGCGCACGGGCGGAGTCCGGAGCGCCGCGCCGTCGTTCCCGCAGGCCGCGGCGGGCGGATTCGCCCTGCCGGGTGCGGATGCCGGGGAGTTTGAGGAGTTCGAGTCGGGCGGCGGTTTCGAGATCACCCCTTCGGGCGGCGGATTCGACGACAGCGCCCTGGATTTCATCCCTTCGTCGGCCGCTCCCGAACAGCAGCGGTTCGACATGCCGCAGCGTCCGGAATTCACCGATGCGCTGCCGCTGCCGGGCGGATATGTCGCCGCTCTGCTGGGCGGCCGCTTCGTGGTGGTCGACGTGCGGCGCGCCCGCGAGCGGATTCTTTACGAGGATTACCTCCGGATGCTGGGCAACGGCTCGTCGGTGAGCCAGCAGCTGCTGTTCCCCGAACGGCTGGTCCTTTCGGGCGACGAATACGCCCTGCTGGAGGAGAATGCCGTGGAGTTCGCTGCCCTGGGCTTCGACATCGACTTCTGCGGCGAAGGGACCGTCGAAGTGAGGGGCACGCCCGCCGACATGCCCGCCGACGCCGTGGACCGGCTGCTGTTCGACCTGTTGCAGGCCTTTGCGACTCCGGTGTCGCTCTCCGATGTGCGGCGCGAGAAGATCGCCGGCGTGATGGCCCGCTCCGGCGCCAAGGGTGCGGGGCGGACCTTGTCGCGCGAGGAGGCCGCGGCGCTGCTCGCACAGCTGGCCGACACGGGCAGTTTCAGTTTTTCGCCCTCGGGCAAGGCGATCACCGCCGAGATCACGCCGGAAGATTTGCGCGCCAAGTTGGGATAATCCGGCGGAAAAAGAGTTACATTTGCAAAAATTAAAACGCATGAACCGCTATTTTCAGACCCCTCCGGTGGTCAAGAATTTGATAATCATCAATGTACTGGTTTACATGGCCACGGCGCTGCTGCCCGTCGGCGACACGATCATGCAGTATTGCGCCCTGTCGCTGGGAACGCCCTATTTCCATACCTATCAGTTCATCACCTACATGTTCCTGCATGCCAATTTCGAACATATCTTCTTCAACATGTTCGCATTGTGGATGTTCGGACGTACGCTCGAATACGAACTCGGCTCGCAGCGTTTCCTGACCTTCTACATGGTCTGCGGCGTGGGTGCGGCGCTGATCCAGTACCTCACGGCGCTGGCGTTCGGCGAACTGCCGCTGCTGCTGGTCGGCGCGTCGGGCGCGGTGATGGGCCTGCTGCTGGCGTTCGGCGTGATGCATCCCAATGCGGTCATCATGCTGCTGATTCCGCCTATTCCGATGAAGGCCAAGTGGTTCGTCATCATCTATGCCGTCATCGAGCTGTTCCTCGGATGGAGGGGCGTGGGCAACGTGGCTCATTTCGCCCATGTGGGCGGCATGCTGTGGGGATTCCTGCTGCTGCATTGGTGGAAACGCCGGGGAACGATCCGTTTTTAGACGATGGCTCCCGATTACTATAACGGATACGGGGGAGGCCCTTCGGGGAAACGGCGCCGCAGTCTCGTCATGCGGCTCGTAGACCTGGCGCTGACGCTCGTGACGCTGGCCGTGGGCGCGACGATGGTTCTCACCTATTTCGTCCCCTATGTCGATCCGGGCAGCGTGTGGTTCTTTCCCGTGCTGGGGCTGGCCGCTCCGGCGGTCTATGTCGCGTCGGTCGTGCTGACGCTCTACTGGATCATCCGCTGGCGCTGGGTGTGCGCCGGGGCGATGCTGGTCGTCGTCGTGGCGGGGCTTTTCAAGGTCTCGCTCTTCTGGCGTCCTGAAATCCGCCGCAGCTATGCCACGGAGACGGCCTTCGACCGCGCTGCTGTCAAGGTTATGAGCTACAACGTGCGCAGTTTCTACGGCGAGGACGGCCGGAGCAGCGTCGACGACATCCTGCGCCTGATCGAGGAGCAGGCTCCGGACCTGATCTGCCTCCAGGAGTTCAATGCCCGCCTCGCGGAGCAGTCCGAGGAGTTTTCGCTGCTGGGCGAGAAGTACGAGATCGCGCACTTCGGACGCACGCAGGCCCCGGATTCGGTCTACGGCTCGACGCTGACCATCTTGAGCAAATACCGCATCCTGCGTTCGGACACCGTGCTGACGCCTTCGTCTTCGGTCTGGGCCGACGTGATTGTGGGCGAGGACACCGTGCGGGTTTTCAACAACCACCTGCGCTCGACGGCCATCAACGCTTCGGACAACCAGTTCATCACCAGCCATCAGTTTCTCTCGGACACAGCGCGCGAGACCAAAATCCGCAGTATCGTGACCCGTTTGCGCGAGAATAGCGTGCTTCGGGCCGCGCAGGTCGACAGCATCGCGCAGGTCGTGGGTGCGACGCGCACGCGGCGGATCGTCTGCGGCGATTTCAACGATACGCCCATGTCGTATGTCTACCGCACGATGGCGCGGGGGCTGCGCGACGCCTTCCGTGAGTGCGGGTCGGGCTATTCGCATACGTTCCGCGGTTTCTACAACACGCTGCGCATCGACTACGTGTTGAGCGGCGGTTTCGAACCGCTCTCCTACGAGGTGCTTCCGGTCGACTATTCGGACCACCATCCCGTCGTCGTGCGGCTTCGGAAAAGTTCCTGACGAATTACCCGGAAAACGGGATGCCCCGGCGGAAACACTCTTTCCGCCGGTTTTAATTTGCCGGCAGGTGTTGTCCGGAACGATTTTTTTGCTATCTTGTGGAAAAATTCAGCCAATCGTTCGCCATGATCCGATCCCTTCCGCTCGTAAGGAGAACGCTTCTCCTCTCCGTATGTGGGCTGTTCCTTTTCTCCGGCCGGCTTTTTGCCGGAAATCCGTTGCTGATGCCTTCCGAAGCCCCTTACGGGGCGCCCCGCTTCGACCGTATCCATGCCGCCGACATCATGCCCGCCATTGAGGAGGGCATCCGCGCCTACAAGGCCGGGATTGCGAAAATCAGGGCGCTGGACCCCGCGGAGGCGACTTTCGAAAACGTCGTCGTGCCGCTCGACCGTGCCGACAGCCTGCTGGACGTTCCGCGCGCGGTGCTGGGTTACCTGAAATCGAATTTCGGAGGCGACTCCATCATCCGGATCTCTCTGGAATCCGCGCAGCTGACCGGAGAGGCATACGACGCCGTGACGCTCGACACGGCGATCTTCCGCCTGGTGAAGGCCGTCTACGACCGGCGCGATGCGGCCGGGCTGGATTCGCTCCAGCTGCGGACGCTCGGCAAGGTCTACCGGAGCTACATCCGCGGCGGGGCGCTCTGCACGCCCGGGCAGAAGGAGCGGCTCAAGGAGCTGAACCGCGAGATTTCGCTCAAACGCATCCGCCACGGACAGAACATCACGCAGGCGACCCAGGAGTTCGTCCTGTACGTGCAGGACAGCAGCCTGCTCGACGGGCTTGCGGGGACGACCCGGCAGCGTTTCGCCCGCAATGCGGCCCGGCAGGGGCATCAGGGCGTCTGGGCCGTCGGGTTCACGAACGGCGACTATGCGTCGGTCATGGCTTCGGCCACGAACCGCGACCTGCGCAGGAGACTCTACGAGGCCTACACCTCGCGCTGCATGGACCGGAAGTACGACAACCGCCAGTTGTCGGTCGACATCGTCAACCTGCGTCTCGAACGGGCCCGGATGCTGGGATACGAGAACTATGCCGCCTACACGCTGGAGACGAACATGGCCGGGACGCCCGAAAAGGTCCGCGAACTGCTGCTGCCGCTCAAGGACGCTGCCGCGGGGAAGGGGCGTGCGGAGCGTGCCGAACTGGAGGCTTTCGCCGTGAAATACGAGCGGGATTCGGCCTTCCGGCTGGAACCGTGGGACGTGGCCTTCTATTCGGGCAAGCTGCGCAAGGCGAAATTCGGGTCCGAACTGGGGCGCATGCGCAACTACCTGTTTTTCGACAATGTGCTCAACGACGGCGTTTTCTATGTGGCCAACCGTCTTTTCGGAATCACGCTGACGCAGCGCACGGACATTCCCGTTTTCCACCCCGACGTGCTGACCTTCGAGGCGAAAGACGCCGAAGGCCGCCCCCTCGGACTGCTTTATCTGGATTGCTTCGTCCGCAAGGGCAAACGCGGCGGCGCGTGGTGCTCGCGCCTGCGCGGGTATTCGTGCGCCGGAGAGCGGGAGGTGCTGCCGCTGGTGACCATCAGCTGCAACTTCTCGCGTGCGGCCGAAGGCAGGCCGAAGCTGCTGTCGACCTCCGAGGTCAAGACCCTCTTCCACGAATTCGGACACGCTCTGGCGGGTTTCCTCTCGCGCGGGCCGTATCCGCAGGTGACGGGCAGCTTCCCGCGCGACATGGTCGAACTGCCCTCGCAGTTGAACGAGCATTGGGCCTGGGAGCCGGAGGTGATGAAACACTACGCCCGCGATTACGAGACGGGGCGTCCGATTCCCGATGCGCTGATCGCGAAGTTCAAGGAGTCGGAGAACTTCCTGAAGGGGCTTTACCTGACCGATTTCTATGCCACCGCGCTGCTCGACCTCGAATGGCACACCGTGCTGCGGCCGGTCGAAGGGTGCGACGTGGCGGCTTTCGAACGGGCCTTCCTGAAACGTTACGACTTCCCGGAGCATACCGCTTTACGCTTCCGGACGACCTATTACAACCACATCTTCGCCAGCAGTTACCCCGCGCAGTACTACTCCTACACGTGGTCGGCGGTGCTGGACACCGATGCCTTCGCGGCATTCACCGGCACGGGCGATATTTTCGATCCCGAAACCGCGCGCCGTTACCGCCGCCATATCCTGACCGAAGCGGGCTATGACGAGCCGCTGGCGCAGTACGTGCGTTTCCGCGGCGCCGTGCCCGACGTGAAGCCCCTGATGCGCCGTTACGGGCTGGCGGAATAGCGGCCCGGCGGAATGAACAGCCCCGGCTCATCGGGCCGGGGCTGTTCCGTTCGGTCACTCTCCGATCTTCTTGCGCGGGTGGACCATGTTTTCGGGTTGTAGCACCTTGTGCAACTCCTCTTCGCTCATCAGCTTATGCTCGAGTACGAGGTCGTAGATGCCCTTGCCGGTTTTGAGGGCCTCCTTGGCCAGCATGCTCGACGTTTCGTAGCCCAGATAGGGGTTGAGCGCCGTCACCAGCCCGATGCTGTTAAAGACCATCCGGCGGCAGACCTCCTCGTTGGCCGTGATGCCGGCGATGCACTTCTCGCGCAGCGTGTTCATGGCGTTGATCAGCATTTCGATGCTCTCGAACAGGCAGTGGACGATGATCGGCTCCATGACGTTCAGTTCGAGCTGTCCGGCTTCCGATGCGATCGTCACGGTGAGGTCGTTGCCGATGACGCGGAACGCTACCTGGTTGACGACTTCGGGGATCACGGGGTTGACCTTGCCCGGCATGATCGACGATCCCGGCTGGCGCGGCGGGAGGTTGATCTCGTTCAGCCCGCAGCGGGGACCCGACGAGAGCAGCCGCAGGTCGTTGCAGATTTTCGAGAGTTTCACCGCAAGGCGTTTCTGGGCCGAGGAGTTCATAATGAAGGCGCCCGTGTCGCTCGTGGCCTCGATCATGTTCGACGCCTCGACGAGCGGCAGTCCGGTGATCTCGCGCAGGTAACGGGTGCAAAGCCCGGCGTAGTCGGGGTCGGCGTTGATGCCCGTTCCGATGGCCGTGGCCCCCATGTTGATTTCGAAGAAAAGTTTCATGTTGGCCGTCAGCCGCTCGGTCTCCTCGGTGAGGTTGGCGGCGTAGGCTTCGAACTCCTGTCCGAGGGTCATCGGCACGGCGTCCTGAAGCTGCGTGCGGCCCATCTTGATGATGCCGGAGAACTCCTCGCCCTTGGCGTGGAACGCCGCGATGAGTTCGCGCAGCGAGGCCACCAGTTTCTCGATGCTGCGCACCAGTGCGATCCTCACGGCCGTGGGGTAGGCGTCGTTGGTCGACTGCGAGAGGTTGACGTGGTTGTTGGGGTGGCAGAACTGATATTCGCCCTTTTCATGGCCGAGGAGTTCGAGCGCCCGGTTGGCGATCACCTCGTTGGCGTTCATGTTGGTCGATGTGCCGGCGCCGCCCTGCACCATGTCGACGACGAACTGCTCCTCGAGTTTCCCGGCGCGCAGCTCCTCGCAGGCCCGGATGATCGCGTCGGCGATCGCCGGGTCGAGCAGTCCCAGGTCGCGGTTGGCCATCGCGGCGCCCTGCTTGACGTCGGCCAGGGCGCGGATCAGCTCCGGGAAGAAGTTGAGCCGCACGCGGCTGATGTGGAAATTCTCCACCGCGCGCATGGTCTGCACGCCGAAATAATACTCCGCCGGGATTTCCATTTCGCCCAGCAGATCGTGTTCACGACGGGTTTTGCCCGAAAGTCTGATTTCCGTAAAGTCCATGATCGGTATGTTTTTATTAAAGGTACGCAAAAGCGGGGTGGGGTCCAAGCCGAATCGGGCACGGTCCGGTAAGACGTTCCGACATCAAATATAATGCTTTTTCCGCCACTTTGTCAAAACAAAAAATCTTGTTAACTTTGTATTCGCTCCGCGGGGTCGCAGAATTCGGCGGCGGACGAACGCAGAACCGAAAAACAAATAAAGAATATGATTTTAGACTCTCTGAAAAACAGCGCGCTTTACTACGGCGTAAGCCCGCGCATGAAACAGGCTTTCGAACTGATCGCCTCGACCGACTGGACGACGATGGAACCGGGTATTCACGAACTCGACGGCAAGGACATCTACGTCAACGTCATGGAGCGCGAGCTGAAACAGAAGCCCGACGCCAAACTCGAAATCCACAACGAGTACATCGACATCCAGGTTCTCATCCGGGGCGAGGAGGAGTCCTTCGGCTGGAGCGAGCGCAGGGAGCTCAAGAAGCCGCTGGGCGAATTCAGCGTCGAGAATGACATCCAGCTCTTCGACGACGTGCCGCAGACCTATTACACGATGCGTCCGGGACAGTTTACGGTGCTTTTCCCCGAGGACGGGCACGCTCCGATGGTGGGCGAGGGCACGGTGCGCAAGATTATCGTCAAAGTGCGCAAATAAGCGCCGCAGGCGATACCGCTACGGGCCGGAGCATAGTCTCCGGCCTTTTTTCAGGCGGCGGCAAACGCTGTGTGCCGCGGGGCGATGCGCAGGCTGAGCCATGAGCAGAGGGCGCAGACGATGAAGACCGCACCTGTGGAGAGGAGCGTGTCGCCGATGCCGACCAGCGGCGACACGATGCCGCCGAACGAGAAGCAGATGGCGCCCAGCATGGCCGAGGCAGTTCCGGCGTATTCGCGGGCCGCTCCCATGGCCAGCGCCGTGGAGGAAGTGAAGGTGAGCCCCATGGCGAAGAGCAGGCCGAAAAGCAGTCCCTCGTAGACCCAGAACCCGCATCCGAGGCCTAGGGCCACGGCTTCGGCAGCGGCGAAGAGGAGCATGCCCATACATCCGGCTCGGGTGCTTCGTTCGGGGTTGCGGAAGCGGATCGAGAAAGCCGCGGCACTGCCGATGGCCACGGCGTTGACGGCGAAGCAGATGCTAAATTCGAACGCCGAAAATCCGTAGTGTCCCTGCATGATGAAGGGCGAGGAGGCGATGTAGGCGAACAGCACGCCCTGGGCGAAACCCATCTGCAGGACGTAGGCCACGTAGCGGCGGTTGCGGAGCACGGTGCCGAAACTGCGGAAAATGTCGCCCCAGGCTACGGCGCTGCGGCGTTCGGCCGGGAGCGACTCGCGGAGGCGGAAACAACCTGCGAGCAGGACGCATCCCAGCATCAGCAGGATGCAGAAGATGCCCTGCCAGCCGATAGAGTCGGTGAGGGTGCCGCCGATGATGGGGGCGACGACCGGAGCCACGCCGTTGACGGCGCCGATCAGCGCCAGCATCCGGGCCAGGTCGCGGCCTCCGAACCGGTCGGTGGCGACCGACCGCGAAATGACAATGCCGCCCGAACCGGCGATGCCCTGCAGGAAACGCGCAGTGACGAATTGGCGGATGTCCGAGGCGAAGATGCAGAGCAGGGTGGAGCCGATGAAGAGCCACATGGCCGTCAGCAGCGGCGTTCGGCGTCCGTATTTGTCGCTCAGGGGACCGAAGAGCAGCTGTCCGGCAGCCAGGCCGATCATGCTGGTGGTGAGTCCCATCTGCACCATCGACGAGGAGGTATGGAAGAAATCCGTCATGGCGGGCAGCGTCGGCAGGTACATATCCGTTACGAACGGACCGAATGCTGTCAGCAGGCCCAGCAGGACGAGCAGGTAAATTTTGCTGTTGTCTTTGTTCATAATACGCTGTTTTATCGTAGCAAAATTACTCTGAATTTTCGCCCTGCGAATCGCCTTTTGGGACGGGGTGTAGTTCAATTTCGGAACTGTCCGGACCGAAAAAATCCATGTATCAACCCACTTGGGAGAGGCTTTATTTGCCGATTCCGAAGTAGCGGAATCCGGCGGCTATGACTTCCGGTTTGTCGAAGATATTGCGGCCATCGACGATCGTCTCGCCGCGCATCGCCGTGTACAACTGGGCCCAGTCGGGCATGCGGAACTCTTTCCATTCGGTGATGAGTGCCACGGCGTCGGCTCCCTCCGCGGCCTCGTACATCGTCCGGGCATAGCGGATCGGCCGGCCGGCCATCCGCCGCTGCGATTCGGGCATGGCGACCGGGTCGTAAACACAGACCTTGGCGCCGGCATTCAGCAGGTGGTCGATCACCACCGTTGCCGGAGCTTCGCGCATGTCGTCGGTCTCGGGCTTGAAGGCCAGCCCCCAGATTGCGACGACCTTGCCCCGCAGGTCGCCCAACGCGGTCTGCAATTTCTCGAAAACAATCCCTTTCTGCTGCTCGTTGACCCGCTCGACGGCCTCGATGACCTGCATCGTGTAGCCGTGTTCCCGGGCCGTGTGGGCTAGCGCCTTCACGTCCTTCGGGAAGCATGAACCGCCGTAGCCGCAGCCGGGGTAGAGGAACTTGTTGCCGATGCGGGCGTCGGAGCCGATGCCCTTGCGGACCATCTCCACGTCGGCGCCCACGCGGTCGCACAGGTTGGCGATCTCGTTCATAAACGAAATGCGCGTCGCGAGCATGGCGTTGGCTGCGTATTTGGTCATTTCGGCCGAGGGAATGTCCATGAACAGCACGCGGAAATTGGTGATCAGGAACGGCCGGTAGAGCTTGGCCATCAGCTTGCGCGCCCGTTCGCTGTCGACGCCCACGACCACGCGGTCGGGCGACATGAAGTCCTTGATCGCCGCACCTTCCTTCAGGAATTCGGGGTTCGAGGCAACGTCGAACGGGACCTTGCAGCCGCGCTTCTCGAGTTCCTCCTCGATCACGGCGCGCACCTTCTGCGCCGTGCCCACGGGGACGGTGCTCTTGGTGACCAGCACGGTGTATTTCCGGATGTGGCGACCGAAGGTGCGGGCCACGTCGAGAACGTATTTCAGGTCGGCCGAACCGTCCTCGTCGGGCGGGGTTCCGACGGCCGAGAAGACCACCTCGACATGGGGCAGGCACTCCGTGAGGTCGGTGGTGAAATGCAGGCGTCCCGCTTCGACGTTGCGCCGAACCAGATCGTCGAGCCCCGGTTCGTAGATCGGAACCTCGCCCGACAGCAGACGCCCGATCTTCTTCTCGCTTTTGTTGATACCGGGCGGCGAGTTTCCTGTGATTTCTCTTGTGCCGACATTGTTAGAATGGAGTACATCTATGGGTTGTAAAGCAAAAAAATATCTGCATATTTATGACTGGAACTACTGGTGGGGCTATTACCACTGCGGCAAGGACTGGGAACCTTTCCATGCGGCGGAGTTTTCTCTTACCGAGGACGAGGCGGGAGAGGCGCCTTTTTTCCACTTTGATTTCCATAACCTCCCCGCACTTCACCAGACCATTCGGGACGGTGAGTTTGTGGAGCCGGATAACCCGGATCATCCGCACTTTCTGGAGCAGGCAAGGCGGCTCAGAAGCGGTGAACAGGACTGGTTCGTCGGGGCGCTGTACTATCCGCTTTTTTCGCCGGAGATGCATTTCTGCAACGCCTCCGTCCGGAGCGGCGTCCCGCTGACACAGCTGCTTTCCCCGTCTGTACCGCCCTATTACGGGGTGATCTTTCTCCGGGAGGAGCGCCCCCTCACTCCGGAGGTGCTGACGCATTGGGCGGAGACTCTGTCCCAGCCCCTGTTCGGCCAGCCGTTTTCCTGCACGCTTGCACAAGTTCCCAGCCGACAGGAGGCGATGGAGCAGTTTGAGAATGAGATGCGGCTGACGTGATGAAATGTACGGTATCGTTTACCACTGATTTCCCGTTGAAAAGCAGCTGAGAGGGAGGCGCCTCTTATGGAATTAAGACTCACGGAGCAGGAGGCTCTGACGCTGTATCGAATCATTCTGCGGTGGGATGAATTGGGCAGCTTGACCACAGAGGATGACGAGGAACGTCAGCTGCTATGGGATCTATCCTGTACGCTGGAAAAAGAACTGGAGCCGGTGGATGATGCCGTGAAACGCAGACTGCTTTGACCGCGTAAGAGCCCACCGGTTCGAAGCCTTTGATGTGACGCTGTTTTCTTTGACGCTGACGGATCTTGAACTGTCGGAAAGACGCCGGTATCGCGGGATGATATTGACAAAGGGGGAAATGATGCTATAATATCTGCGAATGATTCGCAGATTGGGGACGTCTTATGTCAGGCTATAATACAAAACAGCGAAGAGCCTTGCTTGCTTTTTTAGGGGAACACCCGGACGAGCTGCTAACTGCACGCCAGATGGCGGATGCGCTGGCAGAGAAGCAGATCAGTCTCAGCGCTGTGTATCGAAATCTTGCGCAGCTGGAAGCGGAAGAAAAGGTGCGCCGCAGCGCCAAAAGCGGGTCGCACGAAGCGTTTTATCAGTATCTTGACGCCAAGGGCTGCAAGGGCGCGCTGCACATGAGCTGTGTGAAGTGCGGCAAAACCTTTCACATGGCCGACAGCAACGCCGCCCTGTTTGCAAAGCACCTGGCGCAGAGCGAGCAATTCACGCTGGACGCAGCCGACACGATCCTCTATGGGATCTGCTCGGACTGCAAGGGAAAATAACGAACAGAAGGGAGGACAGACCATGACAAAGAAGCTTTGTTTTATAACGCGCCTGCTGGCGGCCGTGCTGGCCGTTGTCATGCTGTCCTCGGCGATCTATCTTGCGGTCGAAGCCGATCATGACTGCTCCGGCGACGACTGTGCCATCTGCCGCCAGATCAGCATCTGCGAGAATCTGCTGAAATCTCTGGGGCTTGCCGGTGCTGCCGCAGCGGTCACTGCTGCGTTTACATATACCATGTGCAAGGCGATCCTGCCCTGCGCAGAGACGACCGACACACTGACGCTTGTTGCGCTCAAGGTAAAGCTTTCGAATTAAAAACAGGACTTTTACAAGGGCGAAGTCTATCCGTTTTCGGATAGGCTCTTGCGGTTTTGCCGCTGCCCTTGTATTTTTGCGCCTATTTTTCAAAAATTCGGAGGTTTTATTATACTATGAAGAAAATGATTCCCCTGTTTCTTGTGCTGACCATGGTGGTCGGCCTGCTTGCCGGCTGCGGCAAAAAGAATGCCGCAGAGACGGGCGAGAGCGATTCCAATAAACTGAGCGTTGTCACCACCATTTTCCCAGAATACGACTGGGTCAAGGAAATTCTCGGCGACAAGACCGGGAGCACCGACCTGACCATGTTGCTGGACAACGGTGTTGACCTGCACAGCTACCAGCCCACGGCGGATGACATCGTCAAGATTTCCGACTGTGACCTCTTCATCTATGTGGGCGGCGAGTCCGATGGCTGGGTGGAGAGCGTCCTGAAAAACGCCGACAATAAGAATGTAAAAGTCATCAACTTGCTGGAGGTGCTGGGTGATTCCGTAAAAACGGAGGAGACCGTTGAAGGGATGCAGGAGGACGGTCACGACCACGGTCACAGCCACGATGAACAGCTCACAGAGAATGACATCGAGGATCGCACCCTCTCGGATTTCGCCGGTGCGTGGAAGTCCCTGCACCCCTTTCTGCTGAACGGCGATCTGGACAAATTCTGCGAGCACAGGGCGGAGGAGGACGAGGACAGCTCGACCACAAAGGACACCTATTGGGAGAAGTATAAGGCTTCGTGGCAATGCGACGCCGAGAAGATCTCGATTGAAGGAAACAACATCACCTTCACTTATGCAGACGGAAAAACCGTTTCCGCTGAATACACCTATGCCGGTTATCAGCCGAAGCGGAATGACGAGGGCGAGATCCGCAGCGTCCGCTATCAGTTCGAAACGGCCAGTGCCGATGCGCCCAAATATGTGCAGTTCAACGACCATGGCCACGAGCCGGGCGAGGCAGAGCATTTCCATATCTACTTCGGCAACGACGGCTTCGATGCCTTGATGAGCGCCAAGACCAATCCGTTTTTTGTGAAGGATGCGCTTTCCGTAGAGGACATCCTTGACGAGCTGATGGGCCATGACCATGGGGAGGAAAAGGACGAGCACGTCTGGCTGTCTTTGAAGAACGCCAAAACGCTGGTCGATGCGATCTCCAACGCCCTGCAGGAGATTGATCCCGATAACAAGGATACCTACGCCGCCAACACCTCTGCCTATATCGAAAAGCTTTCCGCACTGGATGGCGCGTACCAGTCTGCCGTGGACGGCGCGGCGCGCAAGACCGTTCTGTTCGGCGACCGTTTCCCCTTCCGCTATCTGGTGGATGACTACGGTCTGAGCTACTACGCCGCCTTTGCGGGCTGCTCCGCCGAGAGCGAAGCCAGCTTTGAGACAGTGTCCTTCCTTGCAAAAAAGGTGGACGAGCTGGGACTTCCCTGCGTGCTGACCATTGAGGGCAAGAACCACAAGCTCGCGGAAACCATCGTCCAGAGCACCACCAAGAAGAACCAGAAAGTGCTGACCATGGACTCCATGCAGTCCATGACCTCCAAGGATGCTGCAAACGGTGCTACCTACCTCTCTGTGATGGAGCAGAACCTTTCTGTGCTGAAAGAGGCGCTTGGTTAAGGAGGTAAGATGATGGCTCAGCTCACTTGTCAAAAGCTCTGCGTCGGCTACGATGGGAGACCTGTTCTGCAAGACCTTGATTTTGAGGTCTTTGCAGGCGACTACCTCTGCATCGTGGGAGAAAACGGCTCCGGCAAGAGTACCCTTATGAAAACGATCCTTGGCTTGCAGATGCCCATCAGCGGCAGAATTTTGACGGGCGACGGGCTGAGGAAAAATGAGATCGGCTATCTGCCGCAGCAGACCGTTGTCCAGAAGGACTTCCCGGCATCCGTGAGAGAGATCGTTCTCTCCGGATGCCAGGGACGCTGCGGCAGCCGCCCCTTCTATAACAGAGAAGAGAAGAAAATGGCGGCGGACGCCATGGAGAAAATGCAGGTTGCGTCTCTCGCCAAGCGCTGCTACCGGACGCTCTCTGGCGGTCAGCAGCAGCGGGTGCTGCTCGCCCGCGCCCTGTGCGCCACACAAAAAATGCTGCTCTTGGACGAGCCTGTTTCCGGGCTTGATCCCAAAGTGACAGCGGAAATGTATCGTCTGTGATCAAAAAATACTTCATCACTTCTACACAATCTGATTACCGCAAGGCGCTCTCACTCATCA
>ENA-UPXB01000712-UPXB01000712.1-human-gut-metagenome-genome-assembly--contig:-NODE-712-length-24605-cov-4.409614_pt1 | contig 24605 bp, 16 predicted proteins | sample MGYA00250055_ERZ773386 | MGnify/ENA primary metagenome ERZ773386 (study PRJEB29103, sample SAMN06111974) | human gut metagenome | biome: human gut; feature: ankylosing spondylitis patient; material... | reverse complement strand
CGATCGGCCGCGCCTTCCGTTCCGGGAAGATGACGTAGGGTTCCAGCGCCGCGGCCACCGAGTCGCTCACGACGTAGCATTCGCGCAGGTCCTCCATGTCGTAGATGCCGCTCAAATCCCGCCAGCGGATGAACGCCTCGGCCTGACGCTTCGACAAGGCCCCGATGGCGCGCAGGTAGCGGGCGCTCACGGTGTCGATGCGGAACGGCCCGGGTGCGAGCGGTTCGGGGAGAATGCGTCCCGTGCGGTATTTTTCGGGTGCGATGGCGTATTTGCGGCCGATGCGCACCCAGGGTTCGAGCCGCCGGTAGAGCGAGTCGCTGATGCCGTAGCAGAGCGTCAGGTCCTCGGGAATGCGGAACACTTTGCCCGCGGCGCGGTATTTCAGCAGGCTCACCGCTTCGTGCTTCGTAAGCCCGAGTCGCCGCAGGTCGTCGAACGAGGCCGTGTTGGGGTCGAAATGCGACATCACGACGCTGTCCGCGGGCAACGCCTCCTCCATCTCGGCCTCGGCGCGGCGGGCCGCTTCGGGGTCGGCTGCCGGGCGTACGAGCATCAGGGCTATGATCAGCAGCCCGGCCAACGGCAGGAATACCGCAATGGCGCGTATTTCGCGGTCGGAAAAAAGTTTAGCCATTGTTCTGTTTATGCGGTCATATGCTTTATCGTTTCAACTGCCGGGAGCATGCGTCGTCTCCCTTCCGGAGGGAGGCCGGGGCGGGGCCATGCTTGTAGATGGCTCCGCAGGCGGCAATGACGGCGGTCGAAAGCGATTTGTACGTCGAAGTGTGTATTCGTTTTGTCTATTTTCCGATCTCCTCCAGTGCCCGCTTCACCGAACCCCAGCGCAGCAGCAGTTCGCGGGCCTCGGTTTCGTCAAGCCCCGACGCCTCGGCGACCATCCGCGTTCCGCGGGCCACGAGCTTGTCGTTGGTCAGCTGCATGTTGACCATGCGGTTGCCTTCGACGCGTCCCAGCCGGATCATTACCGCCGTAGACAACATGTTGAGCATCAATTTCTGGGCCGTTCCGGCCTTCATGCGCGTCGATCCGGTCACGAACTCCGGTCCTACGACCGCTTCGAGCGCATACTCCGCTTCGGCAGCTACGGGCGACGCGGGGTTGCAGGTGATCGAGCCGGTCAGCAGTCCGTGGCGCCGCGCCGCGCGCAGTCCGCCGATCACGTAGGGCGTCGTTCCCGATGCTGCGATGCCGATCAGCACATCGCCGGCCGTGGGGTGGTAGGGCGCCATGTCGCGCCAGGCCCCTTCGGTGTCGTCTTCGGCGTGCTCCACGGCCCGCCGCAAAGCGCCGTCGCCTCCGGCGATCAGCCCGATCACCCGGTCGAACGGCACGCCGTAGGTCGGGGGCAGCTCCGAGGCGTCGGTGACCCCCAGCCGGCCGCTCGTCCCGGCGCCGATGTAAAACATCCGGCCTCCGCGCTGCATGCGCTCGACGATGCGTTCGACGAGTAGCTCCATGACGGGGATGGTCCGCCGCACGGCTTCGTGCACACGGGCGTCCTCGCGGTTGATGCCCGTCAGGATGTCGTGCACCGACATCCGTTGCAGGTCGTCGTAGGCCGAATCCTGTTCGGTGATTCTATCTTCCATAGTGGTATTTCAAAAGCCCTTCGGCGGGCGATTCTACGATGGTTTCCACGCGGCGGCCCTCCGCTTCCAGCGCCTCGCGCAGCAACGCCTCGAAGTGGGCCGCCACGCCGCCCAGCAGCGATACGGGGAGTTCCGCCGGATAACGGCTCAGGTTGCGGGACGCAAAGTCGCGGAACGACCGGAGTACCAGCTCCCGGATCTCCGGGCGGTCGATATGCGCGCGTATGAAAGGTGCGAACGAGGCCAGAAAGCGGTTGGCGTAAGGCTCGCGGTAGACGCGGCGGATGATCTCCTCGTAATTCAGCCCGTGCGCCGCGAGAAACTCCTCTTTCAGCGGAATGTGCCCCTTGAAGATGCCGTTCACCAGGTTGCGCCCCAGCACGGCCCCGCTGCCCTCGTCGCCCAGCACATAGCCCAGCGGTGGGACGTTTTTCAGGATTTCGCCGTCGCGGCACAGGCAGGAGTTCGATCCCGTGCCGAGGATGCAGGCGATGCCCTCTCCGCGGCCCCAGAGCGCCCGCGCCGCGCCCAGCAGGTCCGATTCGACCGTAATGTCCGTCGTTCCGAAGTGCGCTTCCAACTCCCGGCGCAGCTTCTCGCTCGCTTCCGGGAAGGTCTCGCCGCACCCCGCGCCGTAGAATCTCACGCTCGTCACGCCGTCGCATGGCGGCAATTCCGCGAGGGCTTCGCGTATCTGTTCGGCCGAGTGCTGCACGGCGTTGATCCCCTGCGTGCGCACGTTTGTCGTCCGTGCGCCGTCGCTGGCGATCCACGTGCATTTGGTCGATCCGCTGTCGGCTATAAGTACCATAATTCAAAGATACGGATTAATCTTCAAATTCCGGAAAAAAGCCATAACTAAATTTTTTAGTTTAAAAACTATGTAAAATAGTTGTATGTGAATTTTTTTTAGTTACCTTTGTTCCCGGGTGCATGAAAAAGGACCGATGAAGCGATGGGCGGCTGTTCCGGAGGGAGCATTGCCGGCCGGGCGTGTCCGGGAAGTCGTGGGACGAATCCGGCGTCGGTCGGACGCCTTCGGCAGGATCGTCGGCCGCGAGGGCGCCGTTCGCCGCATCGGGACCGGACCGGGCGTTTTGCTGCGCCGCCGTATGCTGGAATGCCTCCGTTTCAACTGAAAACGATACCTGATAAAGCTTGTTTGAGTGAAATATGAAAGAGAATCCTGAAAAACTGACACGCAGGGAAGAGGAGCTGATGCGCTGCTTCTGGGAGCACGGTCCGCTGTTCGTACGCGAACTGGTGGCCCTTTCGCCCGATCCCAAACCCCATTTCAACACCCTTTCGACGATGGTCCGCGCGCTCGAAGCCAAAGGCTATGTCGCCCACAACTCCTTCGGCAGCACCTACCAATACTATCCGGTGGTGAGCGAGGAGGAGTTTTCGCGCTCGACGCTCGGCAGCGTGATCAGCCGCTATTTCGAGAATTCCTACCTCGGGGCGGTCTCGGCACTGGTCGAGGAGGAGAAGATCTCGCTCGGCGAACTGCGCAGCCTGATCGACCGCATCGAAAATCAAAACCGATAGCGCCATGTACGACCTGATGATTTACAGCCTGAAAGTCGGCGTCTGCCTGGCTGTCTTCTACCTCTTTTTCAAATTGCTGTTGAGCCGTGAGACCTTCCACCGCTTCAACCGGATCGTGGTTCTGGGGGCGATGTTCCTCTCGTTCGTGCTGCCGCTGTGCGTGATCACGGTTTACCGCGAAATCCCCGTCCTGCCGGAAATCCCGGACGGGGAGGCTGTTGCGACGGCCTTCGCCGAACCGCTTTCCGAACCTTTTCCGTGGGAGATGCTCGCCGGGGCGGCATTCCTGCTCGGGGCGGCCGCCACGCTGCTGTGGACGCTTTGTTCGCTCATCGGAGTCCTGCGTCTGATCCGCGGCGGACGTCGCGAACGGCTGGAGGACGGGGCTGTGCTGGTGCGCACGGAACGGCCCGTGACGCCTTTCAGCTGGGGACGCTATATCGTGATGTCCGAGAGGGACCTGGCGGAAAACGGCGGGGCGATTCTGCTTCACGAACGGGCGCACCTGCGGCTGCGTCATTCGCTCGACCTGATCGTGACCGACGTTGCGGGCTGCCTGCAATGGTTCAATCCCGCGATGTGGCTGCTGCGCCGCGAACTGCGGGCCATCCACGAATATGAAGCCGACGAGGCGGTGCTCGACAGCGGCGTCGACGCCCGGAGTTACCAGATGTTGTTAATAAAGAAAGCTGCCGGCGGGAGGTGGTACTCGATTGCCAACAGCTTTAATCACAGTAAACTTAAAAACCGTATTACCATGATGTTGCGTAAAAAATCGTCGCGGTGGGCCGGGGCCAGGGCGCTCCTGCTCCTGCCGCTCACGGCCGTCGCCCTGGGGGCTTTCGCCGAAACCGCTTATGTCTTTCCGGAAGACAAAGGTAAAAAAGAAACCAGTACGATTTACATTCGGGGGTCGAAATCTTTTTCCGATGGGCAACAACCGCTGATTCTGGTCGACGGCCGGGAGGTGAAGTCGATGGACAGCCTCGCTGCCGACCGGATCGAGTCGATCACCGTGCTCAAGGATTCCGTTTCGATGGCTGTGTACGGCGAAAAGGCCGCCGACGGCGTGATTCTTGTAACGCTCAAAAAGACCGGAGAACCGGGCGATGGGGCGCAGGTCCCGGGACTGAAAGGCAAAGTCGTGACGGTCACCCGGGCGGACAGCGCCGGGACGAACGAGTCGACAACCGTGCGGGTGATCGGTCACGGTACGAGGCCGAAAGACGGAACGGTTGTGGTGAATACGGCCGGAATCGCGAAATCGTATCGGTTCAAGGTCGAGAACGGCTCGTCGGTCGAGTCGAATCCTGTATTTATCGTCGACGGCGTACAAGTGTCTGAAATCGAATCGCTCGACCCGGATCAGATTGAAAGCATGTCGGTGATCAAAGGCACGAATCTCCCCGGGGAGTTTGCCGACAAGGGGTATGAGGGCGTGATAACGATTACGACCAAACAGGCGGCTGCCGCGCAAAGAGCCGCCGCGAAGTCGGCCCGGGAGGGTATCGAAGCCGGGAGAGCCGGGATCGAAGCCGCCCGCGAAGGGTTGAAACTGGCCCGCAAGTATATGAGTTCCGATGACTGGAAGCAGGCCCAGAAAGCGCTCGACAAGGCCCAGAAGGAGCTTGAAGCGGCCCGCAAGGAGACTTCGGCACAGCTTTCCGAAGCGCAGAAAGCGGTGGGAACGTCGCTTAAACTTTCGGCGGACGCCGGGCATGCCGATAAGGTGACCATTCAGGGCACTCCGGAGAGTTCGGTGTCGGTTTATAAGGGACAGGTTACGCTGAAAGGCGGATTTCCCGACGGCATGCTGATCCGTATCAACGGCAGGGAGGCCTCGAAAGAGGATGTTGAACGGCTGGAATCCGGGAAGATCAAGCGCATGGAGGTCTACAAGGGCGACGAGGCCGTGAAGCGTTACGGCGAGAAGGGGCGCAACGGCGTGGTCGAGATTCGCGCCCGCAGGTAAAGGCTTAAAGGAAAAACCATAAGCAGATAAAAAGTTCACGAAGGCGGGGGATTCCACGGAATCCTCCGCTTTTTTGTGCGTGCCTATTTGAATTCGACGATCTCGGGCCGCGTCGGTCGGTAGCGGTACTGCTCCATGCGTGTCGGGTTCGAAAGGCGGAAATATTCGCTCTCGACCAGTCCGCGTTTGCCGAAGGCCACGCCCAGCCGGATCTGGATCGTGTTGAACACCAGCCGTTCGTTTCGCAGCCGCACGCCCAGTCCGAACGAGGTGAAGAAGTCGTTTTTGAAGATATTGGGCGAATAGCCGATCAGCCCGAAGTCGGCGAACCCGAAGACGGCGATGCGGAATCCCAGCGGCTGGTAGGGGGTGAATACCACCGTCTCGGTGTTGAGGATCATGCGGTTGGTTCCGATGATGTACTCCTTGAGGGCTTGCAGGCCGTCGGTGCGCGTGAAGCGGATGCTCTCGTCGCTGCCCGTCGCACGGTTCCAGCCCTGCGTGTAGTTGAAGGCGAGGAACTGGCGGATGCGGCTGCGCTTGAACAGGAAAAGGTTGGAGAACCACCGCAGGTCGACATCTACGGCGCTGCGCTGCCACATGCCGTTTTCGAGGTCTATGTAGCTTCCGAGCGTGAAGCCGCCCATGATGTAGCCCAGTCTGCGGAATCCACCCGTTTCGTAGCTCGCGCCGAGGTAGAGGGCGTCGTTGAATTCGCCCCACGAATAGCCCGTCGTCACTTCGGCCTTGTAGCCCGTCGCGAGATACTCGCGCGTACCGAATCCGTAGATCATGTTGGCCGTGTAGAATTTTTCGCGGTAGAGACCCCCGCCGACCAGCAGGGCGTCCTGGTCGTGCAGCGCGGGGTTGTAGTCCGGGGCCACGAGGGGCCTGCGGCTCACGCGCCGGTAGTTGTAGCGTCCCGAGAGATAAACGCTCGATTTGATCCCGCGCAGGTAGTGCGAGTAGCCGCCCCAGACGTCGAGGTTGCGCTCCTTCACCAGCAGCGACGTGTCCTGTTCGATCATGTAGCGCTTGGCTTTGATGTCGCTGTATGTAAGGCCTATCTCGTAGTCCGTGGGTTTGAGGAACTCTTTGCGCAGCCCCATGTTGAGCGTCGAGTTGTAGAAGTCGCGCCCTCCGCCGATCTCGGCGGTGTAGAAGGTCCCGAGCAGGTTGGGGATTTCGTATTCGACCATGTTGCCGCCGTAGGAGAAGTCCTTGCGGCTGAAGTTGGTCATAAATTTGAGTTTGTTGCCCGATCCGAAGATGTTGGCGTCGGAAAGCCCCACCATCGTCCGGCCCTCGGAATGCCATCCTCCGTCGACGGAGATGGTCCAGCTGTCGCGCGTGGTGATCAGGAGGTTCACGCGTGTCGAGTCCACCGCGTCGGGGAGCACCGTGACGTCGATGTCCGAGATGTAGTCGCGCGAGCGGATCAGTTGCTTGTTGCGCACGATGAGCTGCGGGTCGAGCTTGTCGCCCGAGCGGAACAGCAGGTCGCGCCGGACGACGCGGTCGCGGGTGAGCATGTGGGTTTTGTTGGCCATGCGTTCGAGCCGGTTGCCGCCGGGGTCGAAAACCTGCTGGCGTTCGATGGTGATGTCGCCGATGGTTTTCCCGGCGTAGGGTTCCAGCAGGCGGCTCTCGTCGGTGACGCGGCCGCTCATCGTGGTGTCGAGCACGGGTTTTACGAAGAGCATCCGGTAAAGCATGCGCGGCACGGCGCGCCGGCTGGTTTTCGACTGGATGCTGTCGTAGAGGCGCTGGTTGCGCGCCGATGCATCGGGATTCGCCACGCGGGCGCTGTCGGGCGTGAACCGGTCGGGGGCGTGCGTGCCGGGTCCTGCGGCACGGACCGAGAGGACCGTTGCCGCCCCAATCAGGATCAGGGAAAATATGCAGAACCGGGCGAACATTGTGTCAAAGATAACGGATTTTTTCGGCAAAAAGTGCGACACAGGGGCCTAAATTGAGGATTCGATACCCATATCCCGATTATTCCGTCTCGGCGGCGGGTGCAGCTCCCCGCATGGCTTATAATCGGTGTTTTCCATCCCTCTCTTTTCTTTGCCGCGACGCCCTCCCCCGGAGAAGACGAAAAAGACGGCCCGAAGGTCGTCTTTTTCCATTTTCCGTTCAGCGTGGAATGGGGGTCATCCCTTCCCCGCCTTATCTGCGGCCCTCTTTGGCCTCGATGCATTCCGTGGCGTGGGGCACTTTCATCAGCCGCTCCTTGGGAATGAGCTTTCCGGTCGTTTTGCAGATGCCGTACGTCTTGTTCTCGATGCGTACGAGCGCCATTTCGAGGTTGCGGATAAATTTCATCTGATGGGCAGCCAAACGACCGCTTTCCTCTTTGGAAAGAGTTGCAGCGCCCTCCTCCAGCACCTTGAACGTCGGCGATGTGTCTTCCGTATCGTTGTCGGCGGTATGGGTGATCGTGGCGCGCAGCAGCTCGTAGTCCGCACGCGCGTTCTCAAGCTTTTTCAGGATAAGCTGCCGGAACTCTTCGAGTTCGGCGTCGCTGTATCTGGTTCTTTCGTCTGCCATAATAATCTCCTCTCTTTTAAGGTTTACTGTAAAATTAAGCAATAATTCCGATATTACCAAATTTTACCGGAATATATCAAGGGGCTATATCCGCGTCACGGCGATGCGCAGCGGTTCGTCGTCCACGTCGGTTTCGACGACCGTTTCGCCTGCCGGTTCCGCTGCCGGACGGACCTCCACGGCGAGGGTCTGCGAAGCGATGTAACCGGCGAATCGGGCGATTGCGTCGGCCACCAGGGGCTTCTGTTCGATCTCTGCGCGGATCTTGTCCGTGACCTCGAATCCGGAGTCCTTGCGGATATTCTGGATGCGGTTTATCAACTCGCGTGCCACACCTTCGGCTTTCAGCTCCTCGGTGACGGTAATGTCGAGCGCCACGGTGAGTTTTCCCTCCGAGGCGACGAGCCATCCGGGCATGTCTTCCGAGGTGATCTCGAAGTCGGCGGGCGTCACGGTGATCCGCTCCGCTCCGAGGTCGAGCACCGTTTCCGGCGCGGCCTCCACCTCGGCGATACGTTCCTGCGAGAACTCCGCGACGAGGGCGGCGATCTGCTTCATCCACTTGCCGTAACGCGGCCCGAGGGTCTTGAAGTTGGGCTTGATGCGTTTGGTAATCAGCCCCGTGGTCTTTTCGATCAGCTCGATCTCCTTCACGTTGACCTCGTTCATAATGAGGTTCTTCACGGCCGAAATATGCTCCGCCGTCGCGGGGTCGAGCACCGGGATCAGGATTTTGGTCAGCGGCTGGCGCACCTTGATCGACACTTTGCGGCGCAGGGCCAGCACCATCGACGAGACCTTCTGCGCCAGCGACATCATCTCTTCGAGGCGGGCGTCGATCAGCCGTTCGTCGGCCGTCGGGAACGCCGCGAGATGCACCGATTCGTCCTTGTGGCGGCCGCTCACGGCGTTGAGGTCCGTGAAGATGCGGTCGGAGATGAACGGTGCGAACGGCGCTGCGAGCATCGTGACGGTCTCAAGACAGGTGTACAGCGTCTGATAGGCCGCCAGTTTGTCTTCCGACATGCCGCCTCCCCAGAACCGCTTGCGGTTGAGGCGCACGTACCAGTTCGAGAGGTTCTCGCCCACGAACTCCTGAATGGCGCGGGCCGCCGGAGTCGGGTCGTAGTCTTCGAGTGATTCGGTAACGTTCTTCACCAGCGTATTCAGGAGCGAGATGATCCAGCGGTCGATTTCGGGACGCTTCTCCATCGGAACCTCCTCTTCACGGCCCGTGAAGCCGTCCACGTTGGCGTAGAGGGCGAAGAACGAGTAGGTGTTGTAGAGCGTTCCGAAGAATTTGCGGCGCACTTCGTCGACGCCGTCCCTGTCGAACTTGAGGTTGTCCCACGGCTGCGAGTTGGAGATCATGTACCAGCGCGTCGCGTCGGCTCCGTAGGTGTCGAGCACCTCGAACGGATCGACGGCGTTGCCCAGGCGTTTCGACATCTTGTTGCCGTTCTTGTCCAGCACCAGACCGTTCGAAATGATATTCTTGAAAGCCACCGAGTCGAAAAGCATCGAGGCGATGGCGTGCAGCGTGAAGAACCAGCCGCGCGTCTGGTCGACGCCCTCGGCGATGAAGTCGGCGGGGTAGACCTGGCCGAAGCCCTCCTTGTTCTCGAACGGGTAGTGCACCTGCGCATAGGGCATGGCGCCCGAGTCGAACCACACGTCGATCAGGTCCGATTCGCGCCTCATCGGCTCGCCCTTCGACGAGACCAGCACGATCGAATCGACATAGGGGCGGTGCAGGTCGATGTTCTCGGTCGAGTAGTTCTCCTTCGACATGTCGCCGACCCTGAAATTCCTGTACGGGTTTTCCTGCATGACGCCCGCCGCTATCGAACGCTCTATTTCGGCCATCAGTTCTTCGACCGAACCGATGCACTTCACCTCGGAGTAGTCCTCCGTGGCCCATACAGGCAGCGGGGTTCCCCAGAAGCGCGAACGCGAGAGGTTCCAGTCCACCAGTCCTTCGAGCCACTTGCCGAAGCGGCCCGTTCCGGTCGATTCGGGTTTCCAGCGGATCGTTTTGTTCAGTTCGATCATCCGCTCGCGCAGCGCCGTGGTGCGGATGAACCACGAGTCGAGCGGGTAGTAGAGCACGGGTTTGTCCGTGCGCCAGCAGTGGGGGTAGGAGTGGGTGTGCTTCTCGATCTTGAAGGCCTTGTTTTCGGCTTTCAGCATCACCGCGATGTCGATGTCCAGCGTCGGGTCGGTCTCGCTCAGCCGCTCGTCGTAGGCGTTCTTCACGTAGCGGCCCGCATACTCCCCGTATTTCGCGGCGTCGACGTGCGTCTTCACGAACTCCGGGTCGAGCTCTTCGATCAAAAAGAATTTGCCCTGCCTGTCGACCATCGGCTGGTTCTTGCCCGCGCGGTCGACCATGAAGAGCGGCGGGATGCCGGCGGCCTTGGCCACGCGGTCGTCGTCGGCGCCGAACGTCGGGGCGATGTGCACGATGCCCGTACCGTCCGAGGTGGTCACGTAGTCGCCGACGATCACGCGGAAGGCGTCGCCTTCCGGCTTCACCCACGGGATCAGCTGCTCGTAGCGGATGCCTTCCAGCTCGGGACCTTTCCAGCTCCCCTCCATGATCTCGTATGTGCCTTCCATCTTCTTGGTGAAGTAGGAACCCAGTAGCTCTTTGGCCAGAATGACCGTCTGCGGCCGGTCGGTGTAGGGGTTGCGGCACTTGACCTTCACGTATTCGATCGCAGGGCCTACGGCCAGCGCCGTGTTCGAAGGCAGCGTCCACGGCGTGGTGGTCCAGGCCAGGAAATAGAGTTCACCTTCGATTCCTTCGAAGAGTTTCTCGCTCTTCGCGTCGCGGATCACGCGGAACTGCGACGTGCAGGTCGTGTCCTTCACGTCGCGGTAGCAGCCGGGCTGGTTCAGTTCGTGGGTCGAGAGACCCGTTCCGGCGGCGGGCGAGTAGGGCTGGATGGTGTAGCCCTTGTAGAGCAGCCCCTTGTCGAAGAGCTGCTTCAGGAGCCACCACAGCGTCTCGATGTATTTGTTGTCGTAGGTGATGTACGGGTCGTCCATGTTGACCCAGTAGCCCATCTTGCGCGTGAGGTCCTCCCACTTGCCCGTGAACTCCATCACCGCCTCGCGGCACGTGCGGTTGTACTCCTCGATGGAGATCTTCTTGCCGATGTCTTCCTTGGTGATGCCGAGCTTCTTCTCGACGCCCAGTTCCACGGGCAGTCCGTGAGTGTCCCATCCGGCCTTGCGGTGCACGAGGTAGCCCTGCTGCGTCTTGTAGCGGCAGAATACGTCCTTGATCGTGCGGGCCATGACGTGGTGGATGCCGGGCATGCCGTTTGCCGAGGGGGGACCCTCGTAGAATACGAACGTGGGATGGCCCTCGCGGGTCGTGATGCTTTTGTGGAACGTGTCGCGTGCGTCCCATTCGCCGAGCACGTCGGCGGCTATGCCTGCCAGGTCGAGGCCTTTATACTCCTTGAACTTCATATCGGTAGAAATTTCTTCGCTAATTTTCTGACAATTGGCAAAGATATAAAAAAGATTTGAAAAACGGGTCTGAAGCGTTCGATTTATGGATGTCCGCGTCCGGCTTCGGGGCGATGACCGTCCCGGTCGTTTCCCGTCCGGTTCTGCGCCCGGGACGGACGCGGGTTTTGGGGATTACTCCCCCGCGGGAATGTCGATCCGGAAACAGGAGCCTTCGCCCGCCACGGAGTCGACGCCGACCGAGCCGCCCAGCTGTTCGGCGATCGACTTGCAGATCGACAGCCCGAGCCCGGTCCCCTGGGTGAAGGTGTCGAGTTTGACGAAACGTTCGAAGATGCGTTCCCGGTCTTCGGGCGCGATGCCGATGCCCGTGTCGCGGACGTAGAAACGGATGTGGCCGGGAATCCGGCGGAATCCGATCGTTACCGATCCTTTTTCGGTAAATTTCAGTGCATTGCGCGTAAAGTTGTTCAGCACCTGGGCAAGCCCCTTCCTGTACTCCGTGACGGGGAATTCCGGCAGCCCTTCCTCGACGCGCAGTTCCACGCCCGGCCGGCGCTGGAGGCGGAGCGAGTCGGCGACCTCCCGGCATAAGTCCCGGGCGTCGAACTGCGTGCGCTCGATGTCCGTGCGTCCCGACTCGATGCGCGCCAGATCCAGCACGTCGGAGATGATTTGCAGCAGCAGGGTGTTGTTGCGCAGGATGATGTCGGTGTACTCCCGGCGGGTTTCGTGCCTGCTTTCGTCTGCCAGCAGCTCCGAGAATCCGACGATGGCGTTCAGCGGGGTGCGGATTTCGTGGCTCATGTTGGCCAGGAACGCCGACTTGAGTTTGTTGGACTCCTCGGCGCGCTTCTTCGCTTCGCGCAGCTCCTCCTCCTCGGTGCGTTTGAGTTCGCTGATGTCGTAGTTGACGCACGCCAGGTCGATCACGCCCTCCTCCGGACGGTAGTCGCGGCAGAGCAGGTGGATTTTGATCCAGCGCATCGGCTCCTGATCGCTCACGATGCGCACTTCGTTGACGAAAGTCCGGATTTCTCCGGTTTTGAGGCGTTCGAACTCCTCCTCAAGGTGTTGCCGGTCGTCGGGATGGACCTGCCGCCAGTGGCCGAGAATCTGTGAGGCGGGCGTGTTTTCCGCTTCGCCGTAATTTTTGGCCCAGGGCCCCTTGGTGTAACCCTCTCCCGTAAGGGGGTTGTAGCTGACGCAGCCCACGTGCGCGAAGTCCGAAACCAGGTTGAAGAGATGCTCGAAATCGTCCAGCTGTTCGCGGCTGCGCGTGGCGTCGGTGATGTCTTCGAGCAGGATGACCAGTTCGTCGTCGTCGCCCGGCGTGTTGTAGATCAGGCAGCGGCAGGTGCGTTTGCCGTCCGGGCTTTTCCCGGTCTGCTCCCAGAAGGAGCAGGAGGGGATGTGCTCGAATGTGGGAATGTGTTTCAGGGGATCTATTCCCACCTCGCGGGCCGTCTTTCCGGCATGGCCCTGCGTGTGGATGCCCAGTATCCTGCCGGCCTGCTGGTTGATGTACGAAAGCAGGTAGTCGACCGCTTCGCCCGATTTGTCGCGCAGGATGTTGACGCGCAGGTAGCCGATCGGCAGGTGTTCGATCAGTTGTGCGAGGTGGCTGTAATTGCGTTGCGTCGCCTTGTAACTCTGATTGATGGAGGCCAGTTCGGCATTTTCGGGAGTGCCTTCCGTAACGCGGCGGACGGTTCCGAAAACCGAGCGGACGCCCGTCAGCGGATCGTTGGCGGCAGCCACGGCTCTGACTTGCAGGCATCTGTCGCCGTTGGCCGTGACGAACGTTTCGTCGAGCGAGTCGGAGACCTTGAGGGCGGCGCAGCGGGTGTAAATGCGCGCCCGGTGCTCCTCGCCGGGCAGCAGGTAGACCTCCTCGAACGAAATGCGGGTGCGATCTGCGCCGAAAAGGTCCGCCGCCAGCCGCGAACAGGTCATTTCGCGCTGTCCGAAGTCGAGCTGCCACCATCCGACGCCGGAGGCGTCGAGTGATTTTTGCAGCAGGTCGGGGGCGGCTTGTTCGGAGTGCATGGCAGAAATACCCTTTTTTCGATGTTTCTGCAAAAATAGAAAATTTCGGGAGAAAACGAATTTTGTCCGGATGATTTTTTGCGCGGCGGCGCTATTCGGTTTCGTCCTGCCGCGTCAGCGTGCGGATCACGCGCGCCGGGTTTCCCACGGCCACCGAGTCGGCCGGGATGTCGCGCGTCACGACGGCTCCGGCGCCGATGACCGAACGGTCGCCGATGGCGACGCCCGGGCAGACGATCACCCCTCCGCCCAACCAGCAGTCGTCGCCGACGGTGATCGGACGGCCCGCTTCGAGTCCAGTGCGGCGCTGTGCCGCGTCGAACGGATGCAGGGCGGTGAGCAGCTGCACTTTGGGCCCTATGAGCGTGTGGCGGCCGATGCGGATCGGCGCCAGGTCGAGGAACACGCAGTCGAAATTGACGAACGACCCTTCGCCGATTGAGATGTTGAGTCCGTAATCGCAGCGGAACGGTTCGCGGATGAATCCTTCGCAGCCGGGGCACAGCTCGCGCAGTGCGGCGCGGTAGGCGTCGTCGTGGCCGCAGAGTTCGACGTTGAGGCGGTGCATCAGGCGCGTGGCGTTGTCCCGGATGGCGGTGAGTTCCGCATCCCGGGGGTCGAACCACCCGCCGGCGAGCATCTTTTCCCGCTCGGTCATTTTAGTCGAAGGATTGCATTTCGATCAGCTTGGCGTAGATGCCGTTGCGTTCCATCAGCTCGTTGTGCGTGCCCTGTTCGGCGATGCGGCCGTGGTCGACGACAACGATCAGGTCGGCGTTGTGGATGGTCGACAGGCGGTGGGCGATGACCACCGACGTGCGGCCTTTGAGCAGGTTGTTGAGGGCGTCCTGCACGAGTTTTTCGCTCTCGGTGTCGAGTGCCGAGGTGGCCTCGTCGAGGATCAGGATGTCGGGGTTCTTGAGCACCGCGCGGGCGATCGAGAGCCGCTGGCGCTGGCCGCCGGAGAGTTTCACGCCCCGGTCGCCGATGTTGGTCCCGTAACCGTCGGTGCATTCGCGGATGAAGCAGTCGGCGTTGGCGACCTTCGCCGCCTCGACCACCTCTTCGTGCGTGGCGCCGCGCTTGCCCATGCCGATGTTGTTTTCGATGGTGTCGTTGAAAAGCACGGTGTCCTGCGCCACGACGCTCATATGGGCGCGCACGCTCTCCTGCGTGTAGTCGCGCAGCGAGATGCCGTCGATGAGTATTTCGCCCGCCGAGGGGTCGTAGAAGCGGGGCAGCAGCTCGCTCAATGTCGACTTGCCGCCTCCCGAGGGACCGACCAGAGCCACGGTCTGCCCGCGGCGTATCTCGAACGAAATGCCGTCGATCACTTCGCGCTCCCCGTCGTAGGTGAAGTGCACGTCGCGGAATTCGATTTTCTCTTTCAGCCCCGTGAGTTCCCGGGCGCCGGGTTTGTCCTGTATTTCGGGTTTCGTGTCGATGATCGAGAAGATGCGCTCTCCGGCGGCGATTCCCTGGTTGATGTTGGCGAACTGGTCGATGAAGGTGCGCACGGGGCGCGTGATCTGCGAGAAGATGGCGATGAAGGCGATGAATCCGCCGGGGTCGAGCACGCCTTTGGCCACGAGCGAACCGCCGAAGACGAGGATCACGCCCACGGCCGTGATGCCGAGGAACTCGCTCATCGGCGAGGCCAGCTGCTGCCGGCGGGCCATCGAGAGGGTCAGGCGCGCCAGGTCGGCGCTGATGGCGTAGTATTTCTGCTTGATGTATTCCGTGGCGTTATAGCTCTTGATGACCTTGATGCCCGAGAGCGACTCGTCGAGCGTCGAGACCATCTCGCCCATGCGCTGCTGGTTGGTGCGGGCCGGGTGGCGGAGTTTCTTCACGATGCTGCCGATCAGCAGGGCCACCACCGGGAGGAACAGCACCGAGAAGATGGCCAGCTCCCACGAAATGGCCACCATCATCACGATGTAGCCGATGATCAGAAACGGTTCGCGGAACGACACCTGGAGGGTGTTGGTGATGCAGAACTGCACCACGCCCACGTCGGAGGTGATTTTCGAAATGATGTCGCCCTTGCGCTGGTCCGAGAAATAGCCCACGTTCATGTCCATCACGCGCGAGAACATTTCGTTGCGCATGCGTTGCAGGGTCCGCGTGCGCATGTTCTCCATGGTCCATGCGCCGAGGTAGCGGAACAGGTTGCTCATCAGGCTGATGCAGATGGCTACAATGGCCAGCAGCATCAGTACGTTCTGGCGGTCGTATTGTTCGAAGATGTGCGAATAGGCGAAGTTGAAAAGTGTTGCGAGGTAGTCCTGATTGAGTTCCAGGGGAGGCAGCTTTTCGACGTATTCGAAGGAGTAGTTCGCGTCGAACATGGTGTTCAGGATCGGGATGATCAGCATGAACGTCAGCGAGTTGAACAACGCGTAGAAAAGCGAGTAGAAGAAGTAGGGGATCGCGTATTTCTTGATCGGCCGGGCAAAACCCAACAGCCGCATGTATGTTTTGAACATTCGGAGCGTATGTTTGTTGGTTACGCAATTCGCGGCGTAAAGATAGGAATAATAACCCGAAAAGCGAAAAATGTACGATAATTCGATGGATTATGGTGGACTTTGTGCCGAAAAAACGGTGCGGCGGCCTTCCGTTTTACCGTTCTGCGGGATCGTAGCCCGTGTCTTCGAGCCAGTGCGCCTTGTCGTTGGCCGCCGCCACGGCCAAACAGTCGCAGCGGTTGTTCTCGACTGTTTCGGCGTGGCCCTTGACCCAGACGAAACGGACGTTGTGGCGGTTGTACACGCGCAGGAAACGCATCCAGAGATCGGGGTTTTTCTTGCCCGCGAATCCCTTGCGGACCCAGCCGAAGACCCAGCCTTTCGAAACGGCGTCGACGACGTATTTCGAATCGGAGTAGATGACCACGTCCGAACCCTCGAACTTGAGCGTTTCGAGCGCCACGCACACGGCCATCAGCTCCATGCGGTTGTTGGTCGTGAGGCGGAATCCCTGCGACAGCTCCTTGCGGTGGTGTCCCGAGAGAAGCACTGCGCCGTAGCCGCCCGGCCCGGGGTTTCCGAGGGCCGAGCCGTCGGTGTAGATGGTGATCGGAGACAAAATATGCGTAGATTAGAGATCAAACATAGAGTTTATGACGGGATGTTCCGGTCCGGTTTTCCGGGGCTTGCGCCTGCCGTCCCGCCGCCGGCCGTTTCGCGGTTCATTCGGCGGCCGTTCCGCCCAGTTCCTTGTCCAGAATCTTTTTCGCCTGGTAAAAGGCATTCGTGTAATTGCGTGCCAGTATGGTGCCGTCCGGATCGATCAGAACGAAGAACGGCCAGCCTTCGATGGCATACGTTTCCATGATCTGCCGGTTTTCCGGATGACCGGTTTCCAGTTCCGCTTCGATCCATCCGTGTTCCAGCATGCCGGCCAGCACGGGGCGCATGTCGTCCACACCCGGCGACGGCGTTTTTTTGCCTGCGGGCAGACTTTCGTATACGCTCCGGATATCGGCGATGGATTCGGTCAGACCCACCACCTGCAACCCTTTGTCCTTGTACTTTTCGAACAGATCGCTCACCTGCCGGTCGATATGGATCGAGCCGGGACACAATCCCCAATGGTAGAGCAGCAGGTATCGGCCTTTGAAATCAGCCTTGGCGACAGTACGGTCTTCGGTCGTTGCCAGTGTGAAATCCGGCGCCGGTTTTCCTTCGGCGAGTTGTTCCATTCTTGCCATGCAGTCTGCGTACATCCGGCCGAAATAGCTCGTTTTCAACCCTTCGGACAATGTCTTGTAAAACCTGTGCGCCTCCTTGGCCGGGGTGTACGACAACTTGGGTATCCTGTCGATCAACAGGTACAGGCTTCCGTGCGGATTGGCCGCTTCGTAGGCTTTGCGCAGCATATCCTTTCGTTCTACGCCGGGATTGCCGTTGTAAAATCGGTTGAATTTTCTGCCCCATTCCCGGCTGGCTGCCGTATCGTTCCGCTCCGACGCTTCCCGTGCATTTTCCAGATAACGTCCCCGGACCCGGCCGAGCGAATCATCGACCGCCAGCAGGCTCGACAGCATGGGCTCGTCGTAAATTCCTCCGCCGAGACGGCAATAATAGATCGCATCCGTCGAGCCGGTCATGCCGATCCTATCGCCGGGCCTGACGATGACGGGTTTGCCTCCGCGATCCCCGGCTGCGGCTCTTCCGGCTTTCGGGCGGTAGGTCATCAGGTAGTACTGGTCGTGTTCCGACTTCCCCCGATAGCGGAATGCGCCCGGTTTGCGGACTACGACGTCGAATCCCGGGCCGTACTTCCATGAAGGCAGGAGAATACGCTCGAAACGGAGGGTGTCTCCGGCTTGCAGTCCCTCGATCCTTCCCTCCAGTCTGAATCCCCGGGCATAGGCACAGGCTGCCGCCATGGTCAGGGCGCAGCATGACAGGAAGAGTTTGTATCGTAGGGCCATGATAGCTGTTTTAATGCTTATTTGCCGGATTCGAGCGCCGCCAGCTGTTCGCGGATCGCCGTGATCTTGGCTTCGGCGTCGGCCTGCTTGGCGCGCTCGTTGGCCACCACCTTCTCGGGCGCCGAGGCGACGAACCGCTCGTTCGAGAGCTTCTTCATCACCGAGGCGAGGAATCCCTCGTAGTAGGCCAGATCGTCCGCGAGTTTTTTGCGCTCGGCCTCGGCGTCGATCTTTCCGGCCATCGGCACGAAGTACTGCGTCGTCTTGACGATGAACGCCGCGGCCGCCGGGTCCTTCTCCGCCACGGTCTCGATGGCCGTGAGGTTGGCCATCTTCATCACGACGGGGGCGAACTCCGCGGGATAGTTCTCATCGGCGATGACCCGGAGCGTCAGCGCCTCTTTCTGCGGCAGGCTCTTCTGGTTGCGGATGTTGCGCACCGAGGTGATGATCTCCTTCGCCAGTTCGAAGCGCGCCAGCATCGCGGCGTCTTCGGCCGCAGGCTCGGGCATCTGCGCCACGCAGATCGAAGCGCCTTCGGCGCGGGGCGCGAGGTCCTGCCAGATCTCTTCCGTGACGAACGGCATGAAGGGGTGCAGCACGCGCATCAGGGCGTCGAAATAGCCCTTCGTCGCCTCCATCGTCGGGGCGTCGATGGGCTGTCCGTAGGCGGGCTTCGCCATCTCGAGGTACAAGCCGCTGAAATCGTCCCAGAAGAGGCGGTAGGCCTCCTTGAAGGCCTCCGAGATGCGGTATGACTTGAAATCCTCGGCGATCTGGCGCAGCGAGCGGCCCAACGCCTGCCCGAACCACGCCACGGCTAGACGGTTGTTCTCGCTTTGCGCCGCCGCGGCGTCCACCGCCCAGCCGTTCAGGAGGCGGTAGGCGTTCCAGATTTTGTTGCCGAAGTTGCGGCCCTGCTCGCACAGCGCTTCGTCGAACATCACGTCGTTGCCGGCCGACGAGGAGATGAGCATCGCCATACGCACGCCGTCGGCGCCGTACTGGGCAATCAGGTCCAGCGGGTCGGGCGAGTTGCCCAGCTGCTTGGACATCTTGCGGCCGATCTTGTCGCGCACGATGCCCGTGAAGTAGACGTTCGAGAAGGGCTTTTCGCCGCGGTATTCGTAGCCGGCCATGATCATGCGGGCCACCCAGAAGAAGATGATGTCGGGACCGGTCACCAGATCGTTGGTGGGGTAGTAGTAGCCGATCTCCCTGTTGTCCGGGAAGCGGATGCCGTCGAACACCGAGATGGGCCACAGCCACGACGAGAACCATGTGTCGAGCACATCCTCGTCCTGCCGCAGGTCCGTCAGCTGCAACGAGGCGTCGCCGGCCTTCTCGCGGGCCTTTTCCAACGCCTCTTCGGCCGTCAGGGCCACCACGAAGCCGCCTTTGGGAAGATAGTACGCCGGAATGCGCTGGCCCCACCACAGCTGGCGCGAGATGCACCAGTCCTTGATGTTCTCCATCCAGTGGCGGTAGGTGTTCTTGTATTTCTCGGGCACGAAACGGATCGCGTCCTCCATCACGGCTTTCGTCGCCGGTTCGGCCAGCTCCTGCATCGAGAGGAACCACTGCATCGAGAGTTTCGGCTCGATGGCCACGCCCGTGCGCTCCGAATAGCCCACGTTGTTGGTGTAATCTTCGGTCTTTTCCAAAAGGCCCGCCGCGTCGAGGTCCTTTTCGATCTGCCGGCGCACGTCGAAGCGGTCCTGACCCACGTACATGCCCACCTTGTCGTTGATCGTGCCGTCGTCGTTGAAGATGTCGATGGTCTCCAGCCCGTATTTCTCGCCCAGCATGTAGTCGTTCACGTCGTGGGCCGGAGTCACCTTCAGGGCGCCCGTTCCGAACTCGATGTCGACGTATTCGTCGCGGATCACGGGGATCGACCGTCCCACCAGCGGCACGACGACGCGGGCGTCGGCGGGCAGGAACTTGTAACGCTCGTCATTGGGGTTGACGCACAGCGCCGTATCGCCCAGGATGGTCTCGGGGCGCGTCGTGGCGACGATGATCGCCCGGTCGGTTCCCTCGACCTTGTAGCGCAGGTAGTAGAGCTTGCCGTGCGACTCCTTGAAGACCACCTCCTCGTCCGAGAGGGCCGTCTGCGCCGCGGGGTCCCAGTTGACCATCCTTACGCCGCGGTAGATCTTGCCTTTCTCGTAGAGGTCGCAGAAGACGCGCAGAACGCTCTCCGTGCGGGCTTCGTCCATCGTGAAGCACGTGCGGTCCCAGTCGCACGAGGCGCCCAGCTTGCGCAGCTGTTTGAGAATCACGCCGCCGTATTTCTCCTTCCATTCCCAGGCGTGGCGGAGGAACTCCTCGCGCGTGAGCGACGACTTTTCGATGCCCTTTTCGCGCAGCATCGCCACCACCTTGGCTTCGGTGGCGATCGACGCGTGGTCCATGCCCGGCACCCAGCAGGCGTTCTTTCCCGACATGCGGGCGCGGCGCACCAGCACGTCCTGCAACGTGTTGTTGAGCATGTGCCCCATGTGGAGCATGCCCGTCACGTTGGGGGGAGGGATGACGATCGTGTAGGGTTCCCGCTGGTCGGGTTCCGAGTGGAAAATATGCTGTTCGATCCAGTAGTCGTACCATTTGGATTCGATCTGCTGCGGTGCGTATTTGTCTGCGATTTGCATGGCGCGTTGAATTTTACTTTGTTTTCAGGGATGCAAAGTTATTAACATTCTGTCAAAGATAAAATAAAATTTCTAAAAAATCGTTATATTTGCACCATTATATATCTGTATATCCTATGAGCAAAAAAGATAAGATCAAAACCATCGAAGTAGACGACGTGAATCTCGTTCCCGAGCTGCTCGACGGCAATCACCGCGTGATCCCCATCGTGACCGGCGGCGACGAGCCTGTGGAGGAGGTCGAAGTGCCCGAAATCATACCCATTCTCACGCTGCGTTCGTCGGTGCTTTTCCCCGGCGCCATCACGCCCATCACGGTGGGCCGCGACAAGAGCATCAACCTCGTGCGCGCCGTGAATGCCGAAGGCGGCATCCTGGGCGCCGTGTTGCAGCGCGAAAGCGACGTCGAGGACCCCGCGCCGGACGACATGTACAAGGTCGGCACGGCCGCGCGGATCATCAAGATCCTCGAAATGCCCAACGGCAACCTCACGGTGATCCTGAACGGCCTGGAGAAGGTCGAGATCACGGAGTACATCACCACCGAGCCTTATTTCAAGGCCCGGGTGACGGCCCTGCACGATTCGACTCCCGATGTGAAGAGCATCGAGTTCGAGGCTTTCGTGGACTCGATCCGCGACGTGGCGCTGAACATCATCAACGTGTCGCCGTCGATGCCCAAGGAGGCGGCTTTCGCCATCAAGAACATCGACTCGAAGCGCGGCATCATCAACTTCATCTGCTCCAACATGGAGCTGACGGACGAAGACCGCCAGTCGCTGCTGGAGGCCCCCGGCCTGCTGGCCCGCGCCCGCAAGCTGCTCGAAATCCTGATCCGCGAGCAGCAGCTGGCCGAGCTGAAGAACCAGATTCAGGAGCGCGTCAAGCAGGAGATCGACAAGCAGCAGCGCGACTACTACCTCCAGCAGCAGATGCGTACGATCCAGGACGAACTGGGCGACGGCGCCGATGCCGACATCGAGAAGATGCGCGAGGAGGCCAAGAAGAAGAACTGGCCCGCGGAGGTGGGCGAAACCTTCGAGAAGGAGTTGCAGAAGGTCGAGCGGCTGAATCCCGCCGTGGCCGAATATTCGGTGCAGATGACCTACCTGCAGCTGCTGCTGGAACTGCCGTGGAACGACGTGACGAAGGACAACCTCGACCTCAAGTGCGCCCGCGAACAGCTCGATCACGACCATTTCGGTCTGGACGAGGTGAAGGAGCGGCTGCTGGAGCACCTGGCCGTCATCAAGCTCAAGGGCGACCTCAAATCGCCGATCCTCTGCCTCTATGGCCCTCCGGGCGTGGGTAAGACCTCGCTGGGCAAGTCGGTGGCCGCGGCGCTGGGCCGCAAGTTCGGCCGTATTTCGCTGGGCGGCCTGCACGACGAGTCGGAGATTCGCGGACACCGCCGCACCTACATCGGCGCCATGCCGGGCCGGATCATCCAGACCATCAAGCGGTGCGGCTCGTCGAACCCCGTCATCATCCTCGACGAGGTGGACAAGGTGACCGTTTCGAACTACGGCGACCCGTCGAGCGCCCTGCTGGAGGTGCTCGATCCGGAGCAGAACACCACGTTCCACGACAACTACCTCGACATGGAGTACGACCTGTCGAAGGTGCTGTTCATCGCCACGGCCAACAACGTGGCCAATATCGCCCCGGCGCTGCGCGACCGCATGGAGATGATCAACATCGCCGGTTACCTCCTGGAGGAGAAGGTGCGCATCGCGCTGGACCACCTGCTGCCCAAGCAGCGCGAGGCCCACGGCATCAAGGAGCAGGAGATGACGATGACCCCGGAGGTCGTCGAGAACGTCATCGCCTGCTATACGCGCGAAGCCGGCGTGCGTTCGCTGGACAAGAATCTGGCGAAGATCGCCCGCGCCCGCGCCAAACAGATCGCTTTCGACGAGGCTTTCGCGCCCGAGATTTCGATGAAGGACGTCGAGAAAATCCTCGGCATGCCCAAGTTCCTCAAGGAGGAGTACGAAGTGGGCGGCATGACGGGCGTCGTGACGGGCCTTGCGTGGACCGAGGTCGGCGGCGACATCCTCTACATCGAGTCGGTGCTGACGCCCGGCAAGGGCAAGGTGAGCCTCACGGGCAACCTGGGCGATGTGATGAAGGAGTCGGCGACGATCGCCCACGAGTGGACGATGGCCCACTACAAGGAGTTGGGCATCGACCCCAAGCTGTTCGAAACGAACGACATCAACATCCACGTTCCCGAGGGCGCGATCCCGAAGGACGGTCCTTCGGCCGGCATCACGATGGTCACTTCGATCGTGTCGAGCTATACGGGGCGCAAGGTGAAGGAGCGTATCGCCATGACGGGCGAGACCACGCTCCGCGGACGGGTGATGCCCGTGGGCGGCGTGAAGGAGAAGATCCTGGCCGCCAAACGCGCCGGCATCACCGAGCTGATCCTCTCGGAGGAGAACCGCAAGGACATCGCCGAGATCAAACCCGAATATATCGCGGGCCTCACGTTCCATTACGTGAAGACCAACGAGGAGGTGTTGCAGCTGGCTCTGGAATAGTTTTTTCGTGATGGCGGCGAACTCTGGCGCTTCCTTCGTCGGCTTCGGCAGCCACATACCCCGTGTATGCTTCTGCCTTGCCGGTTTCACGAAGTCCCGGATTTCATCCGCCCTGACGAAAAAACGGGAGGCTGTAATTATGAATTTTGAATTCTGAATTATGAATTTTTTGGCAATCATCCCCGCGCGCTACGCTTCGACGCGCTTTCCCGGGAAGCCGCTGGCGCGGCTGGGCGGCAAGCCCGTCATCCAGCGGGTCTACGAGCAGGTCGCCGGCGTGCTGGACGATGCCGTGGTGGCCACCGACGACGAGCGCATCCGCGACGCCGTGCGGGCCTTCGGGGGACGGGTCGAAATGACCTCCCCGGACCACCGGAGCGGCACCGACCGCTGTTGGGAGGCCTACTGCAAGCAGGGCCGCGAATACGACGTGGTGGTCAACGTGCAGGGCGACGAACCTTTTATCCGTCCCTCACAGCTGGAGGCCGTGAAACGCTGTTTCGACGATCCCGCGACCGACATCGCCACGCTCGTGAAACCCTTTACGGAGGCTGACGGACTGGCGGCCCTCGAAAATCCCAACTCGCCCAAGGTGGTCCTCGACGCGCAGTCGCGGGCCATCTATTTTTCCCGCTCGGTGATCCCCTATCTGCGGGGCGTTCCATGCGAAGAGTGGCTCGCGCGCCACACGTTCTACAAGCATATCGGGCTTTACGCCTTTCGCGCCGACGTGCTGCGGGCGGTGACGGCGTTGCCGCAGTCGCCGCTTGAGCTGGCCGAATCGCTTGAACAGCTGCGCTGGCTGGAGAACGGCTACAAGATCGGCGTGGGGATTTCGGAGGTCGAGACCATTGGCATCGACACGCCCGAAGACCTGGAGAAAGCGGAACGCTTTCTCCAATTAAAAATTAAAAATGAAGAATGAAAAATTAGGGATTGAAAATTCTCCGGAATTCTTAATCTTTAATTTTTAATTTTTAATTCAAATTTTATGGCAATAAAATTTATCGCAGGTCCGTGCGTCATCGAATCGGCCGAACTGCTGGACGCCGTGGGCGAAAGGCTTGCGGCCATCAACCGCACCCTCGGCACGGAAATCATCTTCAAGGCCTCGTTCGACAAGGCCAACCGCACCTCCATATCGTCGTTCCGCGGCCCGGGACTCGAAAAGGGGTTGCAGATGCTTTCGGACGTGCGGGCGAAGTGGGGGCTGCGGCTGCTCACCGACATCCACGAATCGTGGCAGGCCGCACCCGTCGGCGAGGTCGTCGACGTGATCCAGATCCCGGCGTTCCTCTGCCGCCAGACCGATCTGGTGGTCGCCGCAGCCCGGACCGGCAAAACGGTGAACGTCAAAAAGGCCCAGTTCCTTTCGGGCGCGGACATGCGCTACCCCTACGAAAAGGCCCGCGAGGCGGGGGCCGGTGACATCTGGCTCACCGAACGCGGCAACTCGTTCGGCTACAACAACCTCGTCGTCGATTTCCGCAATATCCCCGACATGCTCAAAATCGCCCCTACGGTCGTGATGGACTGCACCCACTCGGTGCAGCGCCCTGGCGCGGCGGGCGGCAAGACGGGCGGCAACCGCGAATTCGTGCCGGCAATGGCGCTCGCGGCCAAGGCATTCGGTGCCAACGGCTACTTCTTCGAAGTACACCCCGATCCCGACCACGCGCTGAGCGACGGACCCAACATGTTAAACCTCAACGACCTCGAAGGGGTCGTCAAATCCCTACTCTAATGGAG
>ENA-UPXB01000687-UPXB01000687.1-human-gut-metagenome-genome-assembly--contig:-NODE-687-length-25311-cov-4.988468_pt1 | contig 25311 bp, 27 predicted proteins | sample MGYA00250055_ERZ773386 | MGnify/ENA primary metagenome ERZ773386 (study PRJEB29103, sample SAMN06111974) | human gut metagenome | biome: human gut; feature: ankylosing spondylitis patient; material... | reverse complement strand
ACTAATAGGTCGAGGGCTTGACCAGAAATGGTTCAGGTTAAAAATCTGATAGTTTAATGTGTGGTTTTGAAGGAACACTTTAAAAAACCTGTAGAGCCGGTAACGGTTTTACGGGTTTTTCGTTGTATAAAAATTTAAATAGTTACAATTAGAATGCTATCAACTATTATGTTAGTAAGTGCATATTTGATGAAGCATCTATTAATAAAATAATCAGGATTATAGATATATTGAAGGAGGATTAAACCATGAAAAAGAATTTTCACTATGTAATCACAGCTGTATTTATAAAAAATGATGTGGATGTAAAGCGTTTTAAGCCGCATTTTACTAAGCTGATGGATATTTTTAATAATCGTAAGCTGGATAATTCCAAGAAGATTGAAGATATCAGCTTATCGGACAAAGTTCCCGGTGGAATTGTTTTTGATTTCTGGACAGAGAAGAAGCTTCCTTCCGGTCGTGAGCTTCAAAGCATGCGAAGAATCTCACTGGAATTAGCTAAGCTTGATCCTTCATTAGTAGTTGGTAAGTCGCATGTTCTCATTTCGGCTTAGGCAGGTAATATTAGAATATCTGCAGCTAGCCGGCATTTGAACAGAAAGGCGGAGTGCTGCGAAGACGAATTGTCGTATAGTGTTGTTAAGTTAATAGGTGAATATTTGGTGGAGATTAAATAAATGAATATAAGAAGCTTAAAACAAGAATTGGAAAAAAACGGTATTCCGGCTTATGCTTATAATTTGACAGGCCATGGAAGAGATGATGAAAGATTGTGTATTGAAAAAGAGGATGGTGAATGGTGCGTCTATTATTTAGAAAGAGGTATTAAAACATTCAATAAGATTTTCGATTCGGAAGATGCTGCATGTCGATTTATGTATGACAAATTAGTGGCTGACCGAAAGAGGTAAAAATGGTTTATAGGCACATTTTCATGTGCGTAGTTTGAGTTAATTAGGTTAGGTGCTTCAAGGACAGCAATTTAAAGTGTTCAGCAGAATACCATGTTCGAAAGAAAATGACATAGAATAACTGTTTTTTAAGTCATACCCCTTAAGAATCTTACATACATTGTAAAAAAGATTCTTAAGGGGTATTTTTTGAAGGGTTATATCGAGGAGAGGGCAATGGAGATTGCCTCATACATTATCGAGAATAACTGTACGGTGCGCCAGGCTGCCAAGCAGTATGGAATTAGCAAGAGCACTGTACATAAGGATGTAGCAGAACGTCTTCCGTCAATTAATTCTGAGCTTGCCAAGCAGGCGAGAGAGATACTTGAGCTCAACAAGAGCGAGAGGCACATCCGCGGTGGACTTGCTACTAAAGAAAAATATCTGCATTTACATAATGCACATATCTGATGCTTATACATAATGCTTATAAGTGGTCCGGTTAATAAAATAAATGCAGATATCAGAATTAAATATACGATAAAGAATATATGTATTTGAAAAAATATTTTTTATGGAACTAAAAAGGACTGTAGTCATAAAATGATTAATTAGATGACAAAAAGGTTAGACCTTTGGCACACATCACATTTTATGACAGCAGTCCTTTTGTAATTAAGGCTCTTTGATGGTATGTATTCCGTGGTTGTGAATCCTAATCGTAGGGAATCACAATTCATATTTAGTAAGCACTTATTTTTCTGTCCGTCGCATTATTCGTTCTCCATCCGTCGTATTTTCCATTTTTTATGAGTGGTGCGAAGGTCTTTCCAGACAGCCGGGTGGAACAGTATAAGCAGTGGAAACAGCTCAAGGCGTCCGGCGAGCATGTCGAACATCAGGACATATTTTGAAAAGGCGCTGAAATGTCCGAAGTTCTGGGTTGGACCGGCAAGTTCAAGACCGGGGCCGATGTTATTGATGGTTGCGGCAACCGCTGTGAAATTAGTCACCAGATCGTTCCCTTCAAATGATATGAGGAAAAGAGAGCTGACGAATATTACAGCAAAGGTTATGAAATATACATTGATTGAACGCACAACATCATGGTCTATAGGCTTTCCGTCAAGAGCAAGCTTTTGTATGCGCTTCGGGTGGATGTATGAGTCAAGCTCCTTGAAAACAGTCTTAAAAAGTATCACAAAGCGGGATACCTTCATTCCGCCGCCGGTGCTTCCGGCGCAGGCTCCGATGAACATGAGCATGACAAGAATTGTTTTGCTCGTTCCGGACCACAGGTTGAAGTCGGCGGTTGAAAATCCGGTTGTTGTGATTATAGATGCGACCTGAAAAGCAGAGTCGCGCACAGCATTGGCAAAAGGCGTGGCAGCCTTGCAAAGCTCAATGGTTATGATTGCTGACGATACAATAACAATAATAAAGTACCAGCGGACTTCTTCCATCTTAAATGCTTTTTTTGCATTGCCAAAGAGAATGAAGTAGTATGCGTTAAAGTTAACTCCGAATAGAAGCATGAATATTGTCGTCACCCATTGAATATAAGGTGAGTATCCTGCAATGCTGTCATTTTTAATACCGAAGCCACCTGTTCCGGCGGTGCCGAATGCCGTACATACCGCATCAAATACAGGCATTCTGCCGATAAGAAGCAGAATGAACTGTATAAGAGTGAGACTGAAATAGATAATGTAGAGAATTCTTGCAGTGTACTTCATTTTAGGGACAAGCTTGCCGACGGATGGACCGGGGCTTTCCGCACGCATAAGATTAATGTTCGAGCCACCGCTGAGGGGTACTATTGCCAGAAGAAAGACAAGCACGCCCATGCCGCCAATCCAGTGAGTGAAGCTTCGCCACAATAATGAACAGTGTGAAAGGCTCTCAACATCGGAGAGAATGCTTGCACCTGTTGTTGTAAAACCTGAGATTGTCTCAAAAAGTGCATCTGTGATGGATGGAATTTCGCCTGTCACATAGAATGGAAGACAGCCGACAATACTGAGTAAAATCCATGCAAGAGATGTGCTTATACAGCCTTCTTTCAGGTACAAGGTTGTGTTTTCCGGCTTATTTCTCGTCATGAGGAAGCCAAATACCAGACAGACGGCTGCCACAACAAGATATGCAATGGCTTCGTGTTCAAGGTAGATAAGTCCGACAAGTGCCGGCAACAGCATAAGGCAGGAGGTCAGCAAAAGCACATGCCCTAAAATATATCTTATAATTGATTTGTTCATGGTGTGTATGCCTCCGGTTTAGCGCAGGATGTCCTGTATATCGGTAAAACCTGTGTGCGTTGTAACAATCATCACAGTATCGCCTTCAAGAATGCAGTCCTGACCACTTGGAATAATAATGGTACCATTTCGATTGATAAAGGATATGAGTATTTCGTCATTAAGCTTCAGCTCGGCGAGAGGCTTTCCGGTCACGGCAGAGCTTTTTGTGACGCGGAACTCAATGGCTTCAACGCGGTGGTCGAACATGTGGTAAAGAGTCTCGATGTTACTGTCGGAAGCGGAGCTGCCGGCTGAGTTAGAATCGGTTGATTCCATCGAATCGTTCTTAGCGCGCACATATGCGATAATTGCTTCGGACGTAATGTATTTCGGATAGATTACACTTCCGAGATCGAGACTGTTTATGACATTCTTAAAAGTAATTCTGTTGATTTTTGTTATAACTTTTGCGTTTGAAACCTGCTTTGCATGAAGTGTGAGCATTATGTTCTCTTCGTCAATACCGGTCAACGGTACAAAGGATTCAACCTCTGTTATGCCTTCCTCCTTTAGAAGTTCTTCGTCAGTTCCGTCGCCGTTTATGATGACGGCTTTTGGAAGAAGGATGCTGAGCTCTTCGCAGCGTTCACGGCTGTTCTCGATTATTTTTACAGATATGCCAGAGCGGATGAGCTGGTCGGCAAGGTAGTATGCGGCGCTGCCACCACCGATAATCATGGTGTCTTTTACCTGATTTGTCTTAAAACCTATATGCTCAAGGAAAATCTTGGTGGATTTTCTTGATGCGACAAATGAGATAGTGTCATCCGCGTGCATGACAAAGCGTCCTGTAGGGATATGGACGTAGCCGCCGCGCTCTATAACACAGATTACATAAGGGACGTTCATCTCTTTGCCGAGTGCAGCGATTGTCATACCGTCAAGACGGTTGCATTTTGGTATCTTGAACTTGACAAGCTCTGCCTGACCATGTGCGAAGGAGTTGACTTCAAGAGCGGTAGGCATGTAGAGAATTCTGGCAGCTTCTTTTGCTGTCTCAAGCTCCGGATTGATAATCATTGCAAGTCCGAGCTTTTCGCGAAGATATCCGGCTTCCTGACTGTAATCGGGGGTGCGTACTCTGGCTATGGCAGCACAGTTGCCTACACGCTTTGCGATTGTACAGCACAACAGGTTGAGCTCGTCCGAATCGGTTACTGCGATAATGAGATTGGCGGATGCGATTCCTGCCTCCTCCTGGACGCTGTAGCTTGCGCCGTTGCCGACTACGCCCATGACATCGTACATGCCGGCTGTAGCTTGAAGCTTCTGTGCGTTTTTATCTATCAAGGTTATATCATGACCTTCTTTTGCAAGCTGCTCGGTAAGAGTTATGCCGACTTTTCCACAGCCGACAATTATTATACGCAGACCTTTTTTGGATGTAGTATTTTTTGACATAAAAACAAGAGCCTCCGTTAATTTACTTTTTAGCAAATTACTTCTATATAGATTAGGGTGCTAAAACATGACAATTTAGTCTATGAGTGTATAATGAGTTATATTTATGCATATCACTTCGTTGTACGAAGAACACTAAGCTCCTCCAAAAAGTCGAGATATGTATAAATATAACTCGTTATACGCAATTAAATTCATAGAGCATGTTTTGACACCCTAATCATATAATAGCATTATACCTTGTAAAAATCATTATTTTTTTTGCTTTTTTTGAAATACCTCTTTTAAATTTAAAAGTTTTTGTTTATAATGTTGATATATGGACTTTAAAGATTGATTATTAACTTAGGTTTGAGTTTAGATATTTTTTTTTGAATGGAGGATTTTATGATAACCACAGATATTGGAATTGATTTGGGAACTGCGAGTATTCTTGTATACATCAGAGGCAAGGGCGTTGTCCTTAAGGAGCCTTCTGTTGTAGCTTTCGATAGAGATACCAATAAGATTAAGGCGATAGGTGAGGAAGCAAGACTTATGCTTGGAAGAACTCCGGGCAATATCGTTGCTGTAAGACCGCTTAGGCAGGGAGTTATTTCAGATTATACTGTTACTGAGAAGATGCTCAAGTATTTTATACAGAAGGCACTCGGCAAGAAGATGCTAAAGAAGCCTAGAATCAGCGTATGTGTACCTAGCGGTGTAACAGAAGTTGAGAAGAAGGCTGTTGAGGATGCAACATATTCTGCAGGTGCAAGAGAGGTTGCTATTATAGAGGAGCCTATCGCAGCAGCAATAGGAGCAGGAATTGATATTTCAAGACCATGTGGTAACATGATTGTTGATATAGGCGGTGGTACAACAGATATAGCGGTTATATCACTTGGCGGTACTGTTGTAAGTACATCTATCAAGATTGCCGGAGATGACTTTGATGATGCTATCGTGCGTTATATGCGTAAGAAGCACAATCTTCTTATCGGTGAGAGAACTGCTGAGGATATTAAGATTAAGATAGGAAGTGCATATCAGAGACCGGAAGTTGCAACTCTTGATGTGAGAGGAAGAAATCTTCTCACAGGTCTTCCTAAGACAGTCACAGTGACATCGGAGGAGACAGAGGAAGCACTAAAGGATGCGACATCACAGATTGTCGAGGCAGTACACAGCGTTCTTGAGAAGACTCCTCCTGAGCTTGCAGCAGATATAGCAGACAGAGGAATAGTTCTCACAGGAGGCGGAAGCCTTCTTCAGGGACTTGAGGAGCTTATTGAGTCTAAGACAGGAATCAACACAATGACAGCGGAGGACCCTATGACGGCAGTTGCCATCGGAACAGGTAAGTTCATAGAGTTCTTAGGCGGTGCAAGAGATTAATATATATTTAGGAGGAACCCAATGGTAAGAGCTTTATACACAGCGTACACGGGAATGATGAACCAGCAGGCGAGACTGGATGTTATTACGAACAACCTCGCAAATGCTTCAACAGTGGGATATAAGAAGGAAGGTTCTACTTCACAGGCATTCGACAGCGTATATACACAGAAGATTAAGGATGGCTCTGAAGGCTATATTGACCGCAGAATCGGCAAAGAGACGCTTGGAGTTATGATTGGCGAGACATATACGGATTATTCCCAAGGTTCATTCAGAGTTACCGGTAACACATTTGACCTTGGACTTGAGGGTTCCGGCTTCTTTAATATAGAATTTGCATCTAAGTCTGGTACAACATCGACAAGATATACAAGGGATGGTTCTTTTTCAGTCAACAATGAAGGAATGGTTGTGACTGAGGACGGTGATTATCTTTTAGGACAGAATGGACGCATCCAGATACCTACCGGTGCGGAGGTTGTTGTGGACGAGCTTGGAAATGTATATGCAGATGAACAGCTTGTTGATACGATAAAGATTACTGATTTTGAAGATTATGGATATCTGAGCAAATCGGGCGAGAACCTCTACACGGCTGTTGACGGTGCCACAGAAAAGAATGCCGACTGCAAGGTAAGACAGGGATATCTTGAGATGTCCAATATAAATGTAATTTCAGAGATGGTTGAGATGATAACTATTTCAAGAGCATATGAGAGTAACCAGAAGGCTATCCAGACGATAGATTCATCACTTGAAAAGTCAGTTAATCTTGGAAAGCTTTAATAAAATTATAAATATGAAGTGAATTTTAGAGCACGCAGGAGATTATAAAATAACGTCAGAATATTAGATTATTAATGGAGGAATCGGATTATGGTACGAGCTTTATGGACGGCAGCATCCGGAATGATTGCACAGCAGACAAATGTGGATAATATCGCCAACAACCTGTCTAATGTAAATACATTGGGATATAAGACAACTACAGCAGAGTTTAAGTCACTTTTATATCAGACAATTCAGGCAAAGACTACATCAGCCAATGGAGATAACAAGCCGGTTGGAGCACAGGTAGGACTTGGTGTGAGAACAAGCGCAATTACTAAGCAGTTCTCAGAAGGAAATCTTATTGCTACAGATAACAAATTTGGTTTTGCTATCGATGGAAGTGCATTCTTTGCTGTAAGAGGCATAGATGGCGAGACATACTATACAAGAAATGGTAACTTTAATGTGGCAAGAGCATCCGATAACACATCAATGCTCTGTACAAGTGAAGGCTATCCGGTACTTGACAGCACAGGAAAGCCTATTGTATTTTCATCGGATTATGAGACAAGCAAGTTCGCAATAGCCGATGACGGAAGATTCTTTTATCAGGATCCTAAAACCAATGAGTCGGTGGATCTCAATTTTAAGCTTGGTCTTTACCAGTTTACTAACACAGCAGGTCTTGCAAATGAATCAGGTACATATTTCAGCGCTACAGCTGCATCAGGTCCGGCCGTTGAGGAAAGCACGAATACTAATATGAAATCAAGCAAGCTCCTGCAGGGTTATACAGAAGGCTCGAATGTTCAGGTTGTCGATGAGATGGTTAATCTTATCTCGGCACAGAGAGCATACGAGATGAACTCAAAGGCAATTCAGGCGGCAGATGACATGCTCAGCCAGGCTAACCAGCTTAAGCGTTAATGGAGGCAGCTATGAGTGATTTATTATCGGGCGTAAGCTCATATTATGATACATATACGAAGAACAATATCTCGGCTGATAAAATGAAAGATAAGTTAAGCTCAGATTACACATCGGCGACAGACGACGAGATGATGGAAGTATGCAAGGAGTTTGAAGCATATTTTACCGAGCAGGTATTTAAAGCAATGCAGAAGATGGTTCCTGAGAGCGATGATGGCAGTTCATCAACATCATATGTGTCAATGTTCAAGGATACATTGACACAGGAATATGCAAGTCTGGCAAGCGAGTCTGACGGCGGCAAGGGACTTGGAATAGCACAGATGCTCTATGAGCAGATGAAAAGAAATTATAGCAATGATTAGCAACAGTAAGAACGATTATCGATAGCAATATTGATAATCGTTTTACATTAACTGAAGCAAAGAGAAGATATATGGAGCGTTTTAAAGGTTACGTCAACAAAATAGTATATCGCAACGAGGACAATGGATATACAGTATTTGAACTCAATATTGACAGTGATGATGATCTGACATGTGTGGGAAGTGTACCATATATAACGGAGGGTGAGTTTGTTGAAGTTACAGGCAGCTACTCGGAGCATGCGGTTTATGGGCAGCAGCTTAAGCTTGACACCTGTGAGGACATACCGCCTGAGGATGAGAAGTCTGTTGAGAGATATCTTGCATCCGGTGCGATTAAGGGTATAGGTGCGGCACTTGCATCGAGGATAGTACGCAGATTCAAAGCGGATACGCTCAGAATTATAGAGGAAGAGCCGGAGAGACTTGCTGAGATAAAGGGTATAAGCCAGAGAATGGCAATGGAGATATCTGACAGCGTGACTGCCAAGAGGGATATGAGAAATGCAATGATGTTTTTGCAGGATTATGGAATATCCATGGCGCTGGCGGTTAAGATATATAATCAATACGGAGCATCGGTATACACAATACTTAGAGAGAATCCGTACAGGCTTGCCGATGATATCACGGGAGTCGGTTTTAAGATAGCTGACGAGATAGCGAGAAAAGCAGGAATATCGGCTGACTCGGATTTCAGGATAAGAAGTGGAATTATGTATACTCTTGTTCAGGCGGCAGGGAATGGACATATCTATCTTCCGTATGAAGAGCTTGTAAGCCAGCTTGAGGTCCTGCTTGACACACATGTCGATGATATTGACAGACAGCTTGTCGACCTCTCGATTGACAAGAAGATAGTTGTCAAAGAGCTGAGTGATGATAATACAGAAGATATCGCAAAGGATACCTCAAGGCGTATAATATACGGTGCATCATATTATTATATGGAGATGGCTGTCGCATATGCGCTTAAGGCACTCGATGTCAGCGTGAAGATTGATGAGAAGAGTGTACTAGACAGAATACACCGCATTGAGAAAAATGAGAATATAGAGCTTGATGATATGCAGCGCAATGCTGTTTTACAGGCAGTATCATCAGGACTGCTTATTGTCACAGGAGGGCCGGGAACAGGCAAGACTACCACGATAAATACTATAATAAGGTATTTTGAAGGCGAAGGCATGGAAATACGTCTCGGCGCACCTACAGGCCGCGCAGCCAAGCGAATGACGGAAGCTACAGGCTGCGAAGCACAGACAATCCACAGAATGTTAGAACTTTCCGGAGCTCCGGAGGATGGAAAGACAGTTTCGTTTATGAGAAATGAGGACAATCCGATAGATGCTGACGTGATAATAATTGATGAGATGTCCATGGTTGATATTTTTCTTATGAACAGCCTGTTAAAAGCAATCACGGCAGGTACAAGGCTTATACTTGTAGGGGATGTCAATCAGCTTCCTTCTGTCGGACCCGGAAACGTGCTTAGAGATATAATAGATTCCGAGCGTTTTACTGTCGTGAAGCTCACAAAGATTTTCAGGCAGGCTAAGGAGAGCGATATCATTGTAAATGCTCATAAGATAAATGATGGAGAAAAGTTTCCGATTGGGCCGACAAGCAAGGATTTCATATTTATTAAGAGGGAAGAAGCAAACAATGTCTTAGGAGCGATGATAACACTTATCTCGCAGAAGCTTCCTAAATATGTAGATGCACAGCCATTCGACATTCAGGTGCTGACACCGACGAGAAAAGGACTGCTTGGAGTTGAGAGGCTTAACACTGTACTTCAGGAATATCTCAATCCTAAGGATGCAGGCAAGCAGGAGAAGGAAGGCAGCAGTACACTGTTCCGTGAGGGCGATAAAGTGATGCAGATAAAGAATAATTACCAGTTAGAGTGGGAGACGAGAGGGAAGAATGGCATAGCCGTAGACCGTGGCATGGGGGTGTTTAACGGAGATATGGGTGTCATCGATAACATTAATTTTTATACCGAAAAGGTCACTGTAAAGTTCGATGATGACAGATATGTTGAGTATCCGTTTAAGCAGATTGATGAGCTTGAACTTGCATATGCTGTCACTGTCCACAAGTCACAGGGAAGTGAGTATCCGGCTGTGGTGATTCCGCTTCTTTCGGGACCGCGGATGCTTATGAACAGAAATATACTCTATACAGCAGTGACAAGAGCTAAAAAGTGTGTTTGTATCGTTGGAACGGAAGAGGTATTTTATGGAATGGTTGACAATACTAACGAGCAGAAACGCTATTCAACTCTTGCACAGAGGATTAGAGAATGCGGCTGATTTGGTTTATCCGCGAAGGTGTCCGATATGTGAGACACCTGTTGAACGAAAAGGTGAGGCATGCCTAGACTGTATCTGCAGGCTTAAGTACATAACGTCGCCTTTCTGCATGATCTGCGGCAAGCAGTTGGATGATGAGACGCTTGAAGTATGCGGTGATTGCCGGGAAAAAAGGCATGACTTTATAAGAGGTGTTGCAGCGTTTGCGTACACCAAAGAGATTAAGCAGTCGATGTACAGGTTCAAATATGACGGTCAGCGCGATTATGCATTCTTTTATGCGGACACATTATTTAAGCTGAGAGGGCATATCATAGCCGGATGGAAGCCGGATGTGGTTGTGCCTGTACCGCTTCATAAGAAGCGCTACATAAAAAGAGGTTATAATCAGGCGGCTCTTCTCGCTTACCGGCTTGGGGAACAGCTTGGAATTCCTGTTGATGAGAAGCTTATTTCCAGAGAGAAAAATACGCTTCCGCAAAAAGAATTAAATGACAAGGAAAGAACAAAAAATACAAAAAATGCTTTTCATGTGAACACAAATATAGTAAAATATAAAAAAGTATTATTAATAGATGATATATATACTACAGGGGCAACTCTTGACGCTTGTGTGAGAGCTATGAAACAGATACATAATGTGGATGTATATTTTGCGGCTGTATGCATCGGGAGAGGCTTCTGAGTATGAATTCATTGAATTCTATAAAGAATATGCGTTATTGTGGTAAGATGATATAGTATGATGGAGGTGCATTTGTATGGAAGTCAGAAATTGCAGAGGATGTGGAAGGTTATTCAGCTATATTCAGGGAGGAAGTTATTTGTGTCCTGCATGTCAGGCAGAGCTGGAAGATAAGTTCGATATTGCTAAGAAATTCATAAGGGAGAATGTATCGGCGAGCATTCAGCAGGTTGCGGAAGCTGCTGATGTAAGTGTCAAGCAGATTGAAAAGTGGGTCCGCGAAGAGAGGCTTGCGTTTGCTGATGATTCACCTGTTGGAATTGCATGTGAGAAGTGCGGTAAGATGATCCGCTCCGGAAGATTCTGCGAGAGCTGTAAAGCAAGCATGGCATCGAATTTCTCGGAGCTGTATGAACAGCCGAAGAAGCCGGAGCCGGTAGTGAAGAAGGAAGCCAAAGAGAATAAGATGAGATTCCTTTAAAAGAATAAGTCTGTAGAACAAGCTTAGAGGATTTTGAATTTTTTTCAAATTCCTCTAAGTTTTTTTTGTTGTATTCCGATACATAATACAGAACATATTTTATGGAACATTAACAGATTAGCATTTTATTTTAGGAAGGAGAGGTTAATATGCGTATAGATGCCTATAATCAGGTTAATATGGTATATGCTGCAGCGGGCAGTGCACAGGTTAAGAAGTCCGCTAAGACCTCCGCAACAGAAGATAAGCTTGAGATTTCGCAGCTTGGTAAGGATTATCAGGTAGCTAAGGCGGCTGTGGCACAGGCAGACGATGTCAGGGAAGACAGAGTCGAAGAGGTTAGGAAGCAGTATGAATCAGGTAAGTACAGTGTATCTGCCAATAAGCTTGCTGCTAAACTGATGGAGAAATATAGCACAATAGCATTTTAGAAGGGGTGACCGGATAAGTGGCCAGTCTGATTGATATACTGATAGACACTTTAGAAAAAGAGAATACTGAATATGAGAGTCTTTTAGAGCTCGGACTTGAGAAAACGGGTATTATTATCCGGAACGATGTGGACGAGCTTTCAAGGATGGTAGAGAAGGAACAGCTTGTGATGGAAAGAATCATAGCGCTGGAAAAAAAGAGAACGGAAGCGTCGAATGACATTGCCGATGTTCTTAACAAGGATGTTAAGACCTTGACTCTCACACGACTGATTGAGCTTCTTAGCTCGCAGAAGAAGGAGAGGGATGCGCTGGTTTCAATTCATGACAGGCTTTCTTTGACTATGAAGAGAATGGTTGATGTCAACGAGCGCAATAAAGCGCTACTTGATGAGTCGATGGATATGCTCAGGTTTGAGATGAATCTTGTGCAGAGCATAAGAAGAGGCCCTGAGACGAACAATTATGGAAGGGATGCATATATAAGCAATAATTATTCACTCCCTGATAATAAATTTGATAAGAAACAATGAGATTAAGCACATTTTAAGGGCAGTCATATTACTGTATGTATATATACATTTGGCAGGTATGCATGTATGCATATATGCAGGTATGCATATGTGTGATTTATCATAGAGCGGAGATAAGTTACATTAAAAGATTATGAGAAACATTATAAGCGGTTTCTTAAACAATATATTCGGAAAAGCCGCTCAGGAATGAGGAATTTTATGGCTAGTATGTCAGCTTTATATGTTGGACTGTCAGGTCTTGTGAACAGCTCCAATGCACTTAATACAACAGCCAATAACATGGCTAATGTCAATACCAAGGGATATGTACGACAGCAGATTGTATTTGAAGATACAAGCTACAACGTGCTTACCAGATTTGCAACCAACACTCTCCAGCGCGGAAATGGTGTGACCATACAGCAGGCGGCACATGTCAGAGATATACTGCTTGACGAAGCATACCGCAAGGAGAACGGAAGATGCGGATTCTATGAGAAGTTAATAGATGCTACAGATGAGATTCAGACACAGCTCGGTGAGTTCAGCGGTATATCTTATCAGGAGGCAATGTCAGACCTCTTATCGGCAATCAATGAGGTTTCAAAGACACCTGATGATAATACAGCAAGAGCATCGCTGGTGCAGAGTGCGGTAGCTTTCATAGACCGTTCGCAGTTAATATATAACGGCCTTGCAAAGTACCAGAACAATCTCAATATACAGGTTGCCAATATCACTAACAGAATCAACGAAATAGGTGAACAGATAAAGACTCTCAACAAGCAGATTTCCGCTATAGAGACCGGAGTTGAGACAGCCATGACATTGAGAGATGAGCGTGATCTGCTCTTAGATGAGCTGTCAGGCTATGCCAAGATTGAGTACACAGAGGATAAGAATGGTGTTGTCAGCGTCATGCTTGAGGGGAATTTCTTCTGTGACGGACTCAGTGTATCGAAGCTTGGTCTTGAGACGATAGAAGGAACTGACTTTTATATACCTGTATGGAAGGAGATGCACAATACTCCTGTGTACAACATGGAGAAGAGCATTTCTACTGCGAAGAACACGGATATAGGTTCACTTAAGGGAGTGTTAGTGGCAAGAGGTACGATTACACCTACATTTGCCAATATGACACAGCCTGCCAATGTTGTGACAACCAAGCCGGACAGAGCGGATTACGGAAGTGATGATGATTACAATGCGGCAGTCGCAGCCTACAAGGAATACAGAGACTATCTAAGCTATAAAAGCTGTGAAGGTTACTCACCGGTTGCGCGTACAATGGCGAATTTTGACAAGCTTGTCAACAGCGTCGTTGAACAGATTAACGATGTATTGAGTCCTACGAAGAATGCCACAGTTACATATATAGATGACAATGGTAACACAGTCACATACACCGGTAAGATTCTTGACATGGATAAGACTGATTATGGCAAGGACAATGACAAGACACCGGGAACTGAGCTTTTTTCAAGAAAATACACAGACCGCTATAAGAAAGTCACAGGAACTGACGGCAATACTTATTACATATACAATGATAACAACACTTTCAATACTAAGTCTCTGTATAGTATAACTAATATAGAGGTCAATCCGGACGTACTCAAGGATGTGGCTGTTATACCTCTTCATCTTGCTGATGGCAAGGTCGATTATGATAAGGGTAAGGAGCTTACAGCGGTATTCTCGAAAGAGAATCTCACATATGGAAGCGGAACAGAGAGACTTACCTTTGAGAGATTCTATGAAGCTATCATAGATGATATCGGAAGTGAGGGAAGTGTATATGGTAGCATGGTTAACAATCAGGATACACTCACCAGCGGGATAGATGACAGCAGACAGGTAGTCATGGGAGTAAGCTCTGACGAGGAACTTACCAATATGATTAAGTATCAGCAGGCTTACAATGCCGCATCAAGATATATCAATGTGATAACAACGATGATGGATACGCTTACACAGCTTGTATAGCAGATTAATGCAGAGGATAGATGATAATCGGAGAAAAGGAGATTAGATATGCCAAATACATTTTTTGGACTTACAATAGGTGCATCAGGTATTTTCGCCAGCAATGCCGGAGTTAATACTACAGCACATAATATTTCCAATATCAATACCAAGGGTTACACAAGACAGAGCATAGTTCAGCAGGCGAGCTACGCAATAAGAGTGTATAAGCCTTATGGAGCAGTGGGAACCGGTGTTGCACTCAAGGATATAGAGCAGTCGCGCAGTGAATATTATGATGAGCGTTACAGAAAGAGCAATGCACATTGTGGACAGTATGAGACATTAGAGTCATATTCGGAGCTTGTGCAGACATATCTCGATGAATTTAATGCAGATGGATTTATAACAGAATACAATAATCTGTTCAGCACATTGAATTCTCTTAAGTCGGATCCTAGCAGCGAAGTCAAGCGCCAGCAGTTTGTCACATATATGTCAAGCTTGTGCCAGTATTTTAATACGCTCTCAGCGAATCTTCAAAAGACACAGAATGATGTAAATGAAGAGATTAAGTCGTCTGTATCGACAATCAACACACTTGCAGAACAGATTGCATCACTCAATAAGCAGATTAATACTATAGAGGCTTCAGGCGGAACTGCCAATGACTTGAGAGATTCAAGAAATCTTCTTGTTGACAAGCTTTCATATTATGCGGATGTAAGTGTTGATGAGCGCGATATAGGCAATGGAGTTACAGATTATACAGTATTCTTTAACGGCTACCAGATTGTGGAAGGATACAGCTACAATACGCTTAATTGCGTGGCAAGAGAGACTGACCAGAAGAGAAATGCAAGCGATGCTGAAGGTCTTTATGACCTTAAGTGGAACAATGGCAATCCTTATAATCCTTATGAGGAGACAGATAAGGGCTGTATCAAGGCACTTTTTGATATGCGTGATGGCTGTAATGACAGCTATGAGAAGGTTGTTACTGATGCTGCAGGCAATAAGTCACTTGAGATTCAGGCAGACTCCTTTAGGAACTCGTCTTACAAAGGAATACCTTATTATCAGTCCCAGTTCAATCAGTTTGTGACTGTTCTTGCAAAAGAATTCAATGACATTATGGCAAAGGGACAGTTAAAGGATGGCTCGGCAGCAACAGATACATTCCTTGTGTCCAAGTATAATGTGAATGATTATGTAACAGCAGCTAATATATCTGTCAATGTCAACATAGTCAATGACTTAAGCAGACTTCCATATTCTTATGACGTTGACAGAGGTAACGAGAATTCTGATTTGTATAAGGATTTATATGCACTTAAGGAGAAGAATACAATTAAGAGCGGTAATTTCTGGGATGCGCTCTCGTCACTTGTATCTGAGGTGAGCGTCGATACTAAGAGAGCGGAATCGTTTACCAAGAACTACAGCAATGTATTGTCAGCTATTGACACACAGAGAAATTCCGTATCAGGTGTCGATGAGGATGAGGAAGGCGTGGAGCTTGTAAAGTATCAGCACGCTTATGAGTTATCGTCCAAGGTTATCTCGGTTATGAACCAGATATACAATAAGCTTATAGAAGAAACAGGATTATAAAAGGAGGAACGGCAATGCGTATTACCAACACAATGATGACTAATTCGACAATGCGAAATGTCAATAAATCAAAGAACAATCTCTATACAACAGAGCAGCAGATGTCATCGCAGAAGAAGATTACCAAGCCTTCTGATGACCCTATAGTGGCAATTCGTGCACTCTCACTTAGAACCAGTCTTACTGAAGTTGAGCAGTATATTAAGAAGAATGTTCCTGATGCGTCATCATGGCTGACTCTTACAGAGACATCGCTCAGCAATATGAATGATATATATAAGGATATTATAGGATACTGTAATCAGGGTGTTAATGATACATTCACTGTTGATAACAGGCAGGCAATCATAGAGAGTATCAAGCAGCTAAAGGATGCACTCTACAAGGAGGGTGATGCAGACAGTTCAGGTAGATATCTTTTTACAGGCTACAGGACAGACCGTTCGCTTACATTTCAGAATGACTCTGAGCTTAATGTATCCTACAGAATTAATCAGAAGTTCACAGGTGATGGCTTTACAAGTACAAGCTTCATAAAGAACAGTGTAGATGTCAACAATATCGCTGATATACCGGCGGCAGGCACACCTGAGAGTGAAGATTTTTACAGATTAAGACTTGCTTATCAGAACTGTGCATATGATGCCAACGATGCAACGACACTTCCGACAATCACAGTTGATGGACAGAATTTTAATGGTACTGTGCGTGCAGTGACTGCAACAGAGTTCGAAGCACTCGTAACGGCAGGGACAGTTGCCGACAACACGGCATATTATCTGTATGATAAAGGCGAGATAGTATTCTCTGAGAATACTTATAAGACACTTAATACAGCGGATGATATTGAAGTATCGTTCCGCAAGGACAGCTTCAACAAGGGTGATATCCGTCCAGAGCACTATTTTGATTGTGAAGATTTGACGAATGGACAGAATTATACGCTTGGCGATAGTCAGGATATAGAGTATACAGTCAATTTCAGCCAGACACTTAAGGTTAACAGCCGTGCAACAGATGTGCTCAGCTATGACATCGGAAGAGATCTTGATGACCTTATGAACAGTCTTTCGGATGTCATGAATGTTGAGAATAAGATAAAGAAGCTTGAAGAGATGAAGGCTTCTACATTCTATACAGGTAAGCAGGATGAGCTGGCTTCGATGATTGAGGCAGCCAATAAGGAGCTTGATTATGCCAAGAATAATATGGAAGCCCTCTTTTCAAAGAATCTGACTTATATGGGCAATTATCAGGCTACAGTTAACACAGAGATTTCAGATGTCGGAAGCCGTGAGCTTCGACTTACGCTTACTAAGACAAGACTTACACAGCAGCAGAGTACATTTAAGGACCTTAAGTCCAAGAATGAGGATGTTGAGCTTGAAGATATCGCTGTTGAGTTCGCTGCGGCTGAGACAGTATACAATGCAGCTATTGCAACGGCATCTAAGACAGTCAGACAGTCATTGCTTGATTATCTGTAGGATGGAGGTTATAAATGAGAGTAAATACACGTTTGTTTGGAGAGATAGAGATAGATGATTCCAGGATAATTACATTCACAACCGGAATCATGGGCTTTGAAGAGTATAAAAAGTACAGTCTTGTATATAATTCAGATAAGAATGGAAATATCAAGTGGCTGCAGTGTCTTGACAATCCGGAGCTTGCATTTGCTGTTGTTGACCCGATGAAAGTGATTGCAGAGTATAATCCGGTTGTGGACGAGGACACACTTGCAAAGCTTGGAGAAGTTGAGTCCGAGGAGGATTATTTTCTTCTTGCTATTGTAACGGTTCCGTCTGATTTGACTAAGATGACAGCTAATCTCAAGGCTCCTGTCATAATCAATATAAGAACCTGCAGGGCAGATCAGGTTATAGTCAATAACGATGACTATGAAGTTCGTTATAAGGTATATGATTATATAAAAAAGAAGAAGGAGGATGCCTGATGTTAGCTTTGTCCAGAAAAAAGAAGGAATCTATTATCATAGATAATAATATTGAAGTGACTGTGCTTGACATTAAAGGCGACCAGATTAAGCTCGGAATCAGTGCTCCTAAGTCGGTGCAGGTGTACCGTAAGGAAGTATATGTGCAGATAAAGGATGCCAATAAAGAGGCAAGCAGGTCTGACGGAGCAGAGATACTTAAGAATTTTCTTGGATAATGTGGATTCGAAAATTAAAACATGATTAAGTTCATAGCATATGTTTTGAAATTTGAATCACTATATATCAGGCTAAACTTTTTATAAATACAGCCGAAATATATACGAGAGGGAATAAGGAGTAGTAGGCGTCAATATTAACATAGTGAACACACGGAGGTGTCTAAAAATGACGATTGATGGAATTAAGAATGGTGTTGTTAGCACAATGGCACCGTCTAACGTGGCTAATCAGCCAGCTGATACAGAGACAAAGGATGTCAATGTACAGAATGCAAAACAGAATGTGAATGTATCCCAGAATGCAGCACCGGTAGCTAACAAGTCTAAGAATGGCGATAATACGAATTCTGAGGAGAACAGTGAGCGTGAGTTTCAGCTCAATGAGAAAGCGATTAAGCAGAGAATATCGGAGATTAACAGCAAGCTCAACAATAACACGGTTGCAGAGTTTGGCTATCATGATAAGACTAACAGAGTCACTATCAAGATAGTGGACAAGGATACGAAGGAGACTATTAAGGAGATTCCGCCGGAGAAGACTCTTGACCTTATAGCTAAGGCATGGGAGCTTGCCGGAATCCTTGTTGATGAGAAGCGGTAAATAAGCGTTTTCATTACAAACAGAACCATCACAGTATATGTGGTTGAAAGGAGTAAATTATGGCAATAAGAGTCAGCGGACTTGTATCGGGACTTGATACAGACTCCATTGTACAGGAGCTTGTATCGGCATATTCAACCAAGAAAGAGAAGTATGAGAAGGCGCAGACTAAGCAGGAATGGAAGATGGATGCATGGAAGACCATGAACAGCAAGATATATGGCTTCTATACATCAAGCCTTTCCAATATGAGACTCTCTACAGCGTACAGCCTTAAGACAAGCTCTGTATCTAACAGCAATATAGCTACAGTCAAGGCTTCATCATCCGCTGTCAACGGCACACAGAAGATGAAGGTCAATAAGCTTGCCTCCTCAGCGTACATGACAGGCGGCGTAGTGAAGCTGTCAGACGATAAGAACGATACAGGTAATAAGAAGGTAACAGGAAGCACTGCACTTTCCGATATGGGAATAGAGACAGGAAGCAAGATAGCTGTCAATGATACAGAGATAGAGATAACTGACGGAATGACTGTCAATCAGCTTATCAGCAAGTTCAAGGATGCCGGAATCAACGCAAGCTTCGATGAGACCAACCAGAGATTCTTCGTCAATGCCAAGGCATCAGGCTCTGACGGAGAATTCACACTCACAGCGAACAACATAAGCGGTCTTAACGCACTTCAGTCTCTTGGACTGTTCGCAGCGAAGGATGTGGATGGCAATGACACAGCAGAGCTTAAGAAGTATAAGGCTATAGCTGACGGCACGGTCACAGCGAAGGATGATGAGCAGAGACAGGTAGCTGAGGCGGTTGTAAAGATATATGGAAATACATATACAGCGGATAATCTCGCAGCCGACAAAAAGACTGTAACAGATTATGAAGCACAGCAGGCTCTCGCATCAGAGTACAAAAAGTATACGGACATCAAGGACAGTTTTGAAAAGAATAAGACCAGATATGCTGAACTGGCGGTCGGCATTGCTGCTAATAAAGACAAGCTGTATAAGATGGTGAAGAAGGAGGACGGCACAGAAGAGAAGGTTCAGTATACCGATGAAGAACTCGCCGAGATGAAGGCATTCATCAAGGAGAACAATGGAACAAAGGATACAGCTATTGCACAGCAGATGGCAGAGAAGCAGGCAATTCTTGATGCCAAGGCTGCAGTTGACGAATACGAGGAGCTTGGTAAGACCATAACAGACAATCAGTCTGAATACGACGAGGCGGTTAAGAAGCTTAACGATAATGCTTCTGCATACAGTGCTGCTGCAGACTATGTCAATAATAATGACAACAAGACCGCCTATGCGTCTGCTAAGGCAGCGATTGCCGCATCCGGTGTTGCTTCTAAGGGCTCGGATGCTGCCAGAATCAGCGGTCAGGATGCAGAGATAGTTCTCAATGGTGCCACATTTACGAGCAGTACAGGTACATTCTCCATCAACGGTCTTTCTATCACAGCGATGCAGGTGACAGCGGCCGGTGAGGAAGTGAGCATCACAACCTCCAATGATACACAGGGCATGTACAATAAGATTAAGGAATTCCTCGGAAAGTACAATGAACTCATCAAGGACATGGATACAGCTTATAATGCTGCAGCAGCGAAGGACTATGAGCCGCTGACCGATGATGAGAAGAAGGATATGTCCGACAAAGAGATAGAGAAGTGGGAGACCAAGATTAAGGATTCGCTTCTCAGACGTGACAGTACTCTTGGAAATACATCATCTTCCCTTAAGAGCCTTATGAATACCAGCTTTGAGATTAACGGAAAGACATATTCGCTCTCATCCTTCGGAATAAATACGGCAAGCTACTTCTCAGCGGATACCAATGAGAAGGGCTGTCTCCATATAGACGGAGATGCGGATGATGCCACCACATCGGGCAATGAGGACAAGCTCATGGCGGCAATCAATGAGGATCCGGAGGTCGTGGCAGAGTTCTTCCAGAAGCTGTCCACCTCGGTATACAATGACCTCACCAAGAGAATGGCATCCTCAAGTGTCAGCAGCATCTACACGATATATAATGACAAGCAGATGTCCAGTGAGTACAGCGATTATAAGGACAAGGTCAGCAAGTGGCAGGAGAAGATTGAGTACTACGAGGAGTTCTATTACAAGAAGTTCTCTGCAATGGAGAAAGCATTGTCTAAGCTCCAGTCATCTACCTCCTCGCTTTCCAGCCTTTTAGGTTCATGATGTTGAGTGATTTAATTTTTCATGACACTGACTGTACCTTTACAACAGGAAGATAATCTGATAAAATAGTACTATAAATACGCACAGCTCATCATCGGGATGATGGTGGGCTGTGCTTTGCAGGTAAGAGGAGGCAGTTGCATGAATACATCTGCAGGCTATCAGCAGTACGAGAAGAATAAGATACTCACAGCATCACCGGCGGAGCTTACGCTTATGCTGTATGATGGAGCCATCAAGTATGCCAATATTGCTATTATGGCTATAGATAAGGGCGATGTGGAGAAGGCTCACAACAGTATCCGCAGGGTGGAACGCATTATAGAAGAGTTTCAGAATACACTTGATTTCAAATATCCTGTTGCCAAGGATTTCGATGAGGTTTATAAGTATATCAGGACAAGGCTTCGCGAAGCCAATGTAAAGAAGGACAAGGAGATTATAGAGGAAGTGTTAAAGCACCTTAGAACCATGAGAGATACATGGAAGGAAGTAATCCAGCTTTCGAGAAATAACACTTCTAAATAATATTGGCTGCGGGTGCAGTGCACGGAAATGAGGATGCGTATGAGCATGACGGAGAGCTATTTAACCATATTGGAGAGCAGCCTTGACAGGAAGCTTGGGATTCTTGATTCCCTTGAGAAGCTCAATACAGAGCAGGAGGCGGTACTGGGTGCGGCTTCATTTGACGAGGAGGCATTCGGTAATATTGTCGGGCAGAAGGCAGAGCTTGTTGAACAGCTCAATGCCATGGACGAGGGCTTTCAGCTTGTGTACGATAATGTGAAGGCAGAGCTTGATAAGAACCGTGAAGGCTATTCGGCTGAGATAAAGAGCCTTCAGGGCAGAATAACACAGATTATGGAGAAGAGCAGCCACCTCATGGCTGAGGAGAAACGCAACAAGGACAGGATTACAGCGAAGTTCGCACAGCGCCGCAGGGAGATTGGCAGTGTGAAGAAGAACCAGCAGTATGCCGCGAACTACTACAAGACCATGAATAAGGTGACGAGCGAGCCTGTATTCATGGACAAGAAAAAATAATTAAAAAAGATATTATTCAGGTATAAGGTTCTAAGACTTTGAACCGATATAATATACAGAAGGTAGGAGATACTTACCATCTTGGAGGCAGAGCCTCTATAACAATTCACATCGGCATGGACGCCGATAGATATTCAGGGAGGAATATATTATGGTAGTACAGCACAATTTACAGGCAATGAATGCCAACAGAATGTTGAACATCACAACAGGTTCACAGAGCAAGTCAGCAGAGAAGTTATCATCCGGCTATAGAATCAACCGTGCAGCAGATGATGCAGCAGGTCTTTCAATTTCTGAGAAGATGAGAAAGCAGATCAGAGGTCTTGATCAGGCTTCCACTAACGCTGAGGACGGCGTATCTGCAGTACAGACAGCAGAGGGTGCACTCACAGAGGTTCACTCAATGCTTCAGAGAATGAACGAGCTTGCTGTTCAGGCTTCCAACGGAACTAACTCCAAGACAGATAGAGACGCTATCCAGTCTGAGATTGATCAGCTCACAACTGAGATTGACCGTGTTGCTGAGACAACTAAGTTCAACGAGTCATACCTCTTAAAGGGTGATGCAGATGGAGCAACTAAGGATGTATACATGAAGGGTCATGATGCAGGTCTTAAGGGAACACTCACAGACGGTGCAACAACTGCAACCTTCAAGGTAGCAGCAGGTGCTCTTGACGCAGGTAAGAAGGTTACAATCGGTGGTAAGGAGTATTCTATCGGTTCTACAGCAGCAGAGGCTAAGAAGTTATATGCTGCCGATGCTGCTGATGGAACTGGAAAAGTTAAAATTGATGGTAAAGAGTATACACTTAAGGATACCGCTCCTGACACAGGCGCTGGCGAAATTTCTAAAACAGAATTAGACAAGTTAGTAAAGGATGGAGTTACTGTTGAGTATGGTGGAAAGTCACTTACAGTTATGAACGATAAAGGTGGAGATGGTGTTGATGATTCAGATTCATCTATAATTTCAGCAGATAAGGCAAAAGAATTTATGACTGCTGAACTCAAAACAGCTAACAACATCGGTGCAACTAAGACTGCTGCAACTATAACTGCTGGAACATATGCAAGTGATACTGGTATGGAGTTTACTATCACTAAGGGTACAGCAGAGGTAGCAGAGAAGCTTAACTTCAACCTTCATGTAGGTTCAGACGCTGATATGACCAACAAGATTAATGTCAACATCGAGACAATGAATTCAAGCTACCTTGGAATCAAGGGTCTCAATGTATCTGATGATACAGGTGTTGCTGCTACTTATGCAGTAGATGCTATCGCTGATGCTCTCCAGAAGGTATCAGACCAGCGTTCATCACTCGGTGCTGTTCAGAACAGACTCGAGCACACAATCGCTAACCTCGACAATGTTGTTGAGAATACAACATCCGCTGAGTCACGTATCCGTGATGTCGATATGGCTGAGGAGATGGTTGAGTACAGCAAGAACAACATTCTTGCTCAGGCTGGACAGTCTATGCTTGCACAGGCTAACCAGGCTACACAGGGAGTTCTCTCCTTACTCGGCTAATCCCGGACTAATGCCTGATATATTGATAAAGGCGGCATAAATATGACCCCCACATCGGAGAATTCCTCCGGTGCGGGGGTTTTTGTTGTTGGGACAGAGGGGTCAGGTCCCTGTGTCCCAGATATAAACATGTGCTGTATTGATTTGCATTATCATTAATGATATAGTTATTATAAAAGATATTGGGGGATGTCTTGTTTCTGCAGAGGGGTAATGCTTCTGTGGAAGGTAACTTAAGGACATGGAGATGAGGGGATGGCGTGCACCAGAGAGGAACAGAAGGTAATATATGGAATTTTCATAAGCCTGACTGGTACGGACTGAATGTGGTTGTGTACTCTCATTTCCGGGTATATAATAACGGAGAAGAGGATGGAAATACGAACACATTTAGGAAATGCCATAGAGGCGATTGATTCGCTGAAGGCGAGGTACGATAAGAATGTGAAGGAGCTGCTGGCTGACATACAGGTTCTTTCACGGATTGTGAAGCATACGGTAACAGAGGTGGAGAGTTTAAGCATACAGGAGATAATGGACTGCATTGACCGGAGCAGTATCAGGGTCGGTGTCGTTCCTGTAGAGCCGGGGGACAGAGGGGTCAGGTTCCTGTGTCCCAAAAACCTGATAAAATATAATACTTGCGAAATACTGTTGGACTTAATCCGCCATTTCCCGGCAGATATTCAGGGGTCTATGCTTGAGAATCCATTAACCTATCAGGACAACTGATAAGCCGGGATAGTATACAACACAAGAGTATATTGTTGTGTGATTACAATGTAATGAAAATACAATTCCTGTATGGCAGGTATGGAGTATGCAGAGAACACATACAGCTCAGAAAATACACAAAATACGTTCCTCCGGTGCGGAGGAGTCATTACGCGGCCATTTAAATGTACCATTCTCTAATCTTTTGTATAATAAGATGAAACCATCTCATCATTATTAACAATCGGAGCCGGAAGAGATTCTAACATTTCTTCCCGCAGCATTTTTAGATTTCTGTAATATGTCTGTTCTATAATGCCATTTGCTTTACACCAGGCTTTTACAGTCATACCGCTTGCTCGACATTCGCTGATAAGCGATTTCCATTCCTCACGTTTTAGATGCCGACGAACATTTGTAATTTGATCCATGACCAACCTCCTCGCATTACTACGCAATACTATAACTCGCGTTAATATATGGAGTTTATTATCCCATGGATTATGGCTGTGGTGAAAGGCACTAACTTATTGAGCGCTTACGTATATTCAAAAGAGGGATCAGACTACTTACCTTTTGGTAGGTAGTCTGATATTTTAAGAAGATAGTATCATATAAGATGTTAAGCCTACATGAATGAAAATAATATATATGCAAAAAAATTTAAATATATAAAGTGCCAAAAACCATATTGACACAATATGGAGCATAAGTTAAACTGGTATTAATGAACAAAGTGATATAACAAGACTAATTAAGGAAGTGGGGGTGAATAATAGTATGAATGTCTATACGTTAGAAGATGCATTGAGACGTATTAAAGAACTGGAATTGGAGAATGGCAGGCTAAGAGCAGAGTTGGAAGTATATAAGAATAGAAACATTGGAGGCAGGAAGAAACATAACGATGCATGGATGGTATCTTATAATGATTTTGTGCTTAAGCTGGAAAGTGGG
>ENA-UPXB01000672-UPXB01000672.1-human-gut-metagenome-genome-assembly--contig:-NODE-672-length-25694-cov-6.070695_pt1 | contig 25694 bp, 17 predicted proteins | sample MGYA00250055_ERZ773386 | MGnify/ENA primary metagenome ERZ773386 (study PRJEB29103, sample SAMN06111974) | human gut metagenome | biome: human gut; feature: ankylosing spondylitis patient; material... | reverse complement strand
GTGTGGCCGTCTTCCAGCTTCTGCACGAGGTCGAGATAGCGCCTGGCGTCCTCGTTCATGCTCTCGATGAACGCCGCCTTTGCCTCGGGGATGGCCTCGATCTCGGGCGGGATGACGTAGCGGAAATCATCCAGACGGACGTACCGCTGACTCTGGACGCTGAAGGACGCGATGCGGTGGCGGGTGATCTGGGCCAGCAGGGTACGGCTGACTCCCTCGATGCCGAAGGTGAAGCTTGCGTGCTCGATGGGGCTGGCGTGGCCCAAATCGCTGAGCATGGTCAGGAAGCGGGCAGTCTTTTCCTCATCCAGCCCGTCCAGCAGGTCGGTGATGTGGGCGTCGGAGTAGCAGAGCTTCGCCGCGGCCGCCACGACCTTCTCCGGCTCCGGCGTATGTGCTATCAATCGGACAGTCATCATTTTTTCTCATTCCTCCGTCGTTATCTTCACAAGGGGCGCAAAGTTGGCCATGGTCTTTTTCACGCCCACCTTCTCGAAGCTGATCTCCACGATCTGGTCGCCGGCGGCGGGCTTGACTTTCAGCACCTTGCCGCGCCCGAAGACCTTGTGCTCTACGATGTCGCCCGGCTCATAGTGTTTGGGGCCGGTGGATGCCGCTGCCGGACGGGGCGAAGACGTCACACCGCCGCCTGCGGGTTTGACCGGCGCTTTGGGCGCTGCCGGACGGCCATAGCCAGAGCCGAAGCCGCTGCTTCCCGAACCGGAGCTGCAGCCGCCATGACCCGACGAAGCACTTCCCCGGCCCGCGTAATCGGAGCCAAAGCCTCGGTTATTGGACATCGGTGCGTTATATTCTTTATTCAGGTAGCCGCTGCGGCTGCCATAGCCCGAGCCGTAACCGGAGGCCGCACGCCCCCAGCCGGAGGAGCCGGAGTAGCCCGACGCACCGCCCGGCACGGTATCGCTGCCGTAACCGCTGCCCCAGCCGCCCAGACGGGAGCGCTGTTCCAGCACCGGGCTGCGGGTCTCTTCGATGTACTCCGGCTCGATTTCCCGGAGAAAGCGGCTGGGCTCGTTGCGCTGGGTGCGGCCATATAGCATCCGGGTGACGCTGTTGGAGATGTAAAGCTCCTTCTTGGCGCGGGTGATGCCGACATAGGCCAGGCGGCGTTCCTCCTCGAGGTCAGCCTCGGAATACTTGCTCATCTCACTGGGGAAGACCCCCTCTTCCATGCCAATGAGGAATACATAGGGAAACTCAAGGCCCTTGGCCGAGTGGATGGTCATCAGCACCACCTGGTCGGCGCTCTCGTTGTAGCTGTCAATGTCGCTGATGAGGGCGATGTCCTCCAGATAGCCTTCCAGCGAGGCCTCTTCGCCGTGCTGGTCGCAGTAGCTCTTGACGTTGTTGACCAGCTGACCAAGGTTCTGCAGACGGTCGGCGGCATCCTCGTGACCCTTGGCGGCGTCGGCTTCCAGCATGGCGCGGTAGCCGGTGATTTCGATGACATCGGAGGCGAACTCATCCAGCGTCTTCGTTTCCAGCGATTCCTGCAGTTTCTGGTAGATGTCCCAGAACTTGAACAGCGGCGCGATGGCGCGGCTGAGCTTGGCGTACTGGTCGGCATGGGAGATGACATCCAGCATACTGATGCCCTGCTGGGCGGCAAGGTCGGCAATGACCTCGATGGTCGTCGCACCGATTTTGCGCGCAGGCTCGTTGATGATTCGACGAAGTCGGACATCGTCCCGGGGGTTCGCCACGATGGACATATAGGAGTGGATGTCCTTGACTTCCTTGCGGTCGTTGAAGCGCTGGCCGCCCACGATCTTATGCGGGATGCCCGCACGGGTGAAGTAGCTTTCGATGGGGGCCGACTGGGCGTTCATCCGGTAGAGGATGGCGTGGTCGGCCAGATGTCCGCCCTCTTTGAGGTGCTGGCCGATGACGTCCGCGATATGGCTGGCCTCGTCCTGCTCGTTCTCGGCGGTGTAGACCTGCACCTTGTCGCCCTCGCCGTTCTTGGTCCAGAGGGTCTTGCCCTTGCGCTCGGTGTTGTGCTGGATGACACAGTTGGCGGCATTCAGGATATTCGACGTAGAGCGGTAATTCTGCTCGAGTCGGATGGTCCTGGTGCCTTTATAGATGCGCTCGAAGTTGAGGATGTTCTCAATGGTCGCGCCACGGAAGCGGTAGATGCTCTGGTCGTCGTCGCCCACGACGCAGATGTTTTTCTCCGGGCCGGTGAGCAGGCTCACGAGCCGGAACTGAGCCACACTGGTGTCCTGATACTCGTCCACCAGCAGATATTTGTACTTGTTCTGGTAGAACTCCCGCACGTCCTCGTGCTCCGACAGCAGGATGACCGTCTGGTAGATGAGGTCATCGAAGTCGAAAGCACCGGCCTCCTTGAGCTTCTTTTCATAGGCGGCGTAGACCTTGGCCGCAAGAGCGCCCTTCGTGTCCCGGGCCGGGGTCTTCAGGGCCTCTTCCGGGCTGATGAGCTGATCTTTCCAGCGGCTCATCTGGTTGATGGCGCTTTTGACCGGGAAGAACTTGTCGTCCACGCTCAGCTCTTTGTACACAGTCTTCATGACACGCTGGGAGTCGTCGCTGTCGTAGATGGTAAAGCTGCGGGGGTAGCCGATCTCCTCGGCCCAGCGGCGGAGAATGCGGACGCAGGCCGAGTGGAAGGTGGAGGCGAACACCTCGTCGCCCTCTTCCCCGCCCAGCATCCGGCGCAAGCGCTCTTTCAGCTCACCGGCGGCCTTGTTGGTAAAGGTGATGGCCATGACGTTCCAGCTCCGGACGGCATCCTTCCGCAGCATCCCGTCCAGCCACGACGGGGCGTCGGTGCCGGTCATGATGGCGGTGCGCAGGGCTTTCACATCGTCCTCCGTCACCTCCCGGGGCGTCCACCTGGAGCCGTGGGCCGAGCCGAAACGGATGAGGTTGGCGATGCGGTTGACCAGCACGGTGGTCTTTCCGCTGCCTGCACCCGCGAGGATGAGCAGAGGGCCGTTGGTGGTGAACACCGCCTCCCGCTGCATATCGTTCAGGCGTCCGAACTGCTTTTCGATATACGTATCACGCAAAGCGCAGAATTGTTGTGCGAGATCTGTTGCCATTGTTTCACCTGTTCTTTTCAATCATTTCTGGATATATCACTTAAAATATAGTATATCACATTTCAAAAAAGTTGTACATAAAAACAATGCAAACAAAAAACCGCCCCACCGCGGTCAATACCACGATGGAGCGGAAATTTCAGGAAATGCTTAGCCGAAGATGTTGATGAGGATACCAGCAGCGACGGCAGAGCCGATAACACCGGCCACGTTGGGGCCCATTGCGTGCATCAGCAGGAAGTTGGAGGGGTTCTCGCTCTGGCCGACCTTCTGAGAAACACGGGCAGCCATAGGCACAGCGGAAACGCCAGCGGAACCGATCAGGGGGTTGACCTGACCGCCGGTCAGGATATACATGACCTTGCCGCAGAGAACACCGGCAGCAGTGCCGAAGGAGAATGCGATGAGGCCCAGCACGATGATGAACAGGGTGCGGCTGTTCAGGAAGGTGTTTGCAGAGGTGGTGCAGCCAACAGACAGAGCCAGGAAGATGGTGATGATGTTCATCAGCTCATTGCCGGCGGTCTTCTGGATACGATCCACGACGCCGCACTCCTTCATCAGGTTGCCCAGCATCAGCATGCCGACCAGAACGGCGGCATCCGGCACGATGAGGGAGACGATGATGGTGACCATGATGGGGAAGATGACCCTCTCGGTCTTGGTCACGGTGCGCAGCTGCTTCATCACGACGGTACGCTCTTTCTTGGAGGTCAGAGCCTTCATGATAGGCGGCTGGATAACAGGCACCAGAGCCATGTAGCTGTAGGCCGCGACGGCGATGGAGCCCAGCAGCTCAGGAGCCAGACGGGAGGTGACGAAGATAGCGGTGGGGCCGTCTGCGCCGCCGATGATGGAGATGGCGGCAGACTGCTTCTGGGTGAAGTCCACCAGACCGGTAGCGGCCAGCAGACGAGCGCCCATGTAAGTGCCGAAGATACCGAACTGAGCGGCAGCGCCCAGCAGCAGGCTCTTGGGGTTGGAGATCAGGGGTGCGAAGTCGGTCATGGTGCCGATGCCGAGGAAGATCAGCGGCGGGTAGATGCCCAGCTTGACGCCCATGTAGAGCATGTCAGCCAGACCGCCGTTGTTCAGGATCTCGACCCACATCGGGTGCTCGAGGCCGTCACCGACGAAGTACTGCATATGGATGACGCCGCTGCCGGGGAGGTTGGCCAGGATCATGCCGAAAGCCATGGGCAGCAGGATCAGAGGCTCGAACTCTTTGACGATAGCGAGGTAGAGCAGGAAGCAGCCTACGCAGATCATCACTGCGTACAGCCAGCCGCCCGGCTCACCGAACTTGGCAAAACCGGAACTCTGGAAAATACCGACCAGAGTCTCAATAAACTGAGTCATGTTTTTCCTCCTGTGTTAAAAGGGTGCGGTGGTGTCGTTGACGCCAGCCTTGCCCCAGCCATTCTTGCCGCGGCGGACTGCCTTCAGCACATACTTGCCGTTGCCCATAGAGTAGATGGCTGCCATGATGGCTGCCACAACGTCGCCGGGGATGCCGGCCTCGACCTGCGGGGCAGCAGCCTTTGCAGGAGCGGGCGCAGCGGCCTGTTTCACAGGAGCAGCCGGTTTTGCAACAGAAGCAGCCTTGGCAGCTGCCTTCTTGCCGTTCATGGCGTCAAAGATCTTGCCCTCCAGCGTGATGATAGCCATCAGCAGGACGAGGATCAGAAACACCAGCACAATACCGGTTATGGTAACGATCACATCATAACCTAAATCCATGGTCTTCCTCCTATTTACTTTTTTCTTTGCCGCCCGGGGGGCGGGCGGCAAAAAGCGATTTGAAGATATTATACAATATTTTCCGGGTCGATTCAACAACTATGAACAAAAATCATGTTGTTTTTCACGATTCTGTGAACAGCGCTTCCCTCTCAGCGGCGGCCCATGCGGGGGGTGGCGTCCATGAAGCCGGTCTCCAGCTTGTCACCCAGACGCAGGCTCATGGCCGTACCCAGCGCGACACAGTTGACGGGGTCAGGCGAGACGGTCACTTCCACCTTCAGCTCCTGGCTGAGGTACTCAGGCAGGCCGTGGAGCTGTGCGCCGCCGCCGGTGAGGACGACGCCGTTGCGGTAGATGTCGCCGGCCAGCTCCGGGGGAGTCTTTTCCAGCACCTGATGAGCGGCGGTGCCGATCTGCTCGCTCAGGCGCATGACCGGCTCGTAGAGGTCGGCGGTGGAGACATTGACACGCACGGGCAGGCCGGTGAGCAGGCTGCGGCCCTTGATCTCCATGGTCTCGTTAAAATCTGCCTTCTGGGGGCAGCAGGCCACGTTCTTTTTCAGGTTCTCAGCGGTGCGCTGGCCGATGGCGATGCTGAACTTGTTGCGCACGAACTTCAGGATCTCTTCGTCGTAGTGGTTGCCGGCCACGCGGACGCTGGTGGCCTTGACCTTGCCGCCGAGGCTCAGCACGGCGATGTCGGTGGTGCCGCCGCCGATGTCGATGATCATCCGGCCGTCCGGCACGGTGATGTCGATGCCGGAGCCGAGAGCTGCGGCGATAGGCTCATCAATGAGGTAGACCTGACGCGCACCGGCGGCCATGACGGCCTCCACCACAGCGTCGCTCTCGATGCCGGTGATGGCGGCAGGCACACAGACGGCCACACGGGGCTTGACCATGTGGGAGCTGTAGACCTGATTGACGAAGCGGCAGATGAGCTCCCGGGTCATGGTGTGGTCGCTGATGACGCCATCCTTCAGCGGGAAGATGGCGGAGATGTAGTTGGGCGTGCGGCCCACCATTGCAAGGGCCTTGTCGCCGGCCTCAAGCACGCAGTTCTTGCGGGTATCCACCGCCACCACGCTGGGCTGGTTGAGCACGACGCCCTGCCCCTCCTGCGCGATGATGATGGTCGTCGTACCAAGATCGATACCGATGTCATTCTGTGCCATAGTCGTGATATTTCCTTTCTCTGCTGCCCATTCTCTATTTCTATCGCCCATCTCCGGGCGCGGGTCATCAAAACACATTATAGTATAACACAGGTGTATCCAAAAAGAAACCCTTAAAGGTTCTCCTGCTCCGGGGGCAGAGCCTGGGCCAGCAGGGCGGCCAGGCCGCTGTAGCGCAGGTTCTGGCGGATGTTGGACATCATCCGGTTCACCACGTCCCGCCGGCCCACCACGATGCAGAGCTTCCGCCCGCGGGTGACGCCGGTATAGAAGAGGTTGCGGTAGCACAGGCGGGGCGGCACCTGCGCCGCCGGGAGGATGACCGCCGGGAACTCGCTGCCCTGGCTTTTGTGTACCGTGATGGCATACGCAATTTCCAGCTCGTTGAGGTTCTCCGCCGGGTAGACCAGCCGCCGGTCGTCCATCCGCACCACCATGGAGCGGCTGCGCACGTCGATGGACTCCACGATGCCGATGTCGCCGTTGTAGGCACCCACACCCTGCTCCCCGCCGATACGCTGCCACGTTATCTCGTAGTTATTGCGCACCTGCATCACTTTGTCCCCCACCCGGAAGACCCGGGCCGCGCTCTGCAGCTCCGGCTTGCCCTTTTTGGGCGGGTTGAGCATGGCCTGCAGCTCCGCATTGAGGGCCTGGGTGCCGGTGGGGCCGAGCTTCGTGGGGCAGAGCACCTGAATATCCTTCACCGGGTCGAACTGGTAGCTGCGGGGCAGACGGGTGGTCACAAGGTCGCAGACCAGCTTCTGGGCTGCGTCGCCGTCGGCTTCGAGGAAGAAGAAATCGTCCGTCTTTCCGCCCTTTTTCAGCGGTTCGCCCGAGATGATGTGGTGGGCGTTCTCCACGATGAGGCTCTGAGCGGCCTGCCGGAATATCTCGTTGAGGCAGACCGTCGGCACCAGCCCGGAACGGATGATCTCGCCGAGGATATTGCCCGGGCCGACGCTGGGCAGCTGGTCGGCGTCGCCTACCATAATAATACGACAGCTGTACCGCAGTGCCGCAATGAGGGCCTGGAACAGCTTGACGTCCACCATACTCATCTCGTCGAGGATAACGACGTCGCACTTGAGCAGGTTCTTGTCATTGTGGATGAAGCTGACCACGCCGCCGGTGTAGTCCACTTCCAGCAGACGGTGGATGGTGGAGGCTTTCCGGCCCGTCAGCTCGCTCAGACGCTTGGCGGCGCGGCCTGTGGGAGCGCAGAGGGCTACCCGTTCGGCCTCGTTCTCGAGCAGCTGCAGGATGGCGTTGACCGTGGTGGTCTTGCCGGTGCCGGGGCCGCCGGTGAGGACAAGGCAGTTCTCGGTCATGGCCTTACGGATGGCTTCCTTTTGGAGCGGCGCGTAAGCAAAGCCCTGCGCCAGTTCCAGTATTTGGATGTTCTTGTCGAGGCCGTGGGCCGTCTGCTTCCCGCGCTTGGTCAGCATGGCCAGACGGTCGGCGATGTCCTGCTCTGCGGCCAGCAGATCCGGCAGATAAATATACGGTGTGCCGTCGAACATCCGCACCGCCAGTTTCCCGGTCTGGATGCAGCTGTCCAGCGCCGCCGCCAGCTTTTCGGGGGGCTGGTGGATGAAGTTCGACGCCGTTTCCAGCAGCTGCGCCCGGGGCAGACAGGTGTGGCCGTTGCCTGCGTTGTGGCGCAGGGTGCGCAGAAGGGCGGCTTCCAGCCGCTGGGCGCAGTCCCCTGCCATCTGGTAATACTGGGCGATGCTGTCGGCGTGGCGGAAGTCCAGCTGCAGCGGCTCCCCGCAGAGCAGGTAGGGGTTCTGCTGGATGGCCTGCATGGCCCCCGACCCGAAGGTGCGGAAGACCTCCATCGCCCGGCGGGGACTGATCTCGAACTGAGCCAGATAAGCGATGAGTTCCCGCATTCCGAACATCCGCTTGAACTCCTGCTGGATACGGTCGGCCTTGTCCGCCGAGATGCCCGGGATGAGGGTGAGCTGGGCGGGGTCGTTGGCGATAACTTCCAGCGCCGCCGCGCCGAATTTGTCAATGATCTTATCCGCCGTCCGAGCCCCGATGTAGGGCAGTGACCGGCTGGCGAGGAAGGCGTAGACGGCCTCGAGGTCTTTGGGCATATCCGTCTCGCACTCCTGTGCGTGGAACTGTCGGCCATAGGTAGCGTGGTTCTCGTACCTGCCCCGGCAGACGACGCTCTCACCGGCGTGGAGCTCTCCCACCACGCCGCACACAACGGTGACGACACCGCCGCCCGACACCTCGAACACGGTGTAGCCGTTGTCCTCGTTCAGGTAGATGATGTCCTCTACCGTGCCTTCCAGCCGTTCCAGCTCCTGCTCCATCGTCCCGCCTCCTCGTTTTGACACAACTATATATAGTATAGCGGTTTTGGGGGGATTTGTAAATACAACAAAAGCTCCCCCGAAGGGGAGCTGTAGGCGAGGTTTAATCCCCCACCCCATATGCATTTTCTTTCATCAGCCGATTGCGCACTGCAAAGTACGCCGGGATGAGGAAGAAGCAGGCAAAGAACCATGCCACAGGGTTGGCGATGCAGGCCGCAAAGTAGCCCCAGAGCGGCACGAACCAGAAGCCCACCATGGCACGGGCGACCATCTCGGCCACGCCCGCGAACATGGCAAGGCCGGAATAGCCCAGGCCCTGGATGGTGTAGCGGTAGATGATGAGGACGGCCAGCGGGATGTAGAACACGCTGTTCCAGAAGATGAAGCTGCGGGCATTCGCCATGATCTCCACCTCGCTGCTCTCGAGGAAGAGGCTGATAAGCGGCACATCCAGCACACGCAGGATGAGGAAGGATGCCACGCTGTAGACGCAGCCAATGCCCAGCGCGGTATTGACGCCCCGGTCCACACGCTTGAGGTCGTGAGCGCCCATGTTCTGGCTGGCGTAGGTGGTCATGGCGGTGCCGATGCTCTCCAGCGGCACGCTGAGGAACTGGGCGGCCTTGCTGCCTGCGGTCTGCGCGGCCACGATGCTGCTGCCCAGACCGTTCACCGCGCCCTGCAGCACGACGCTGCCGATGGCGGTGATGCTGCACTGCAGACCCATGGGGATGCCCATGTTGCAGAGCTTGAGGCAGTGGCTGGCGCTCAGACGGCCCTCTTCCCCGCTCCACTTCAGCTCCGGGTAGTGGCGGACGATGTAGATGAGACTGCCGATGCCCGCCACCGCCTGACTGAACACAGTGGCGAAGGCCGCGCCGAACGCCCCCATCCGGAAAGTGAGGATGCAGAGCAGGTCGAGGCCGATGTTCAGCACACTGGCCACCAGCAGGAAATAGAGTGGCCGCTTGCTGTCGCCCAGCGCGCGCATGAGGGCGCTGGTGACGTTGTACAGCAGGGTGAAGGGGATGCCCCAGAAGATGGTGCGGATGTAGATGTCCGCGATGTCGATGATGTTGTCGGGGGTGTTGGTCCAGACCAGCACCGCCCGGGTCAGGGCCACCGTCACCACCGTGAGCACGACGGCGAAAAAGAGGCTCAGCCAGACGGTATTGGCGGTGTAGCGCCGCATCTCTCTGTAGTCCTTCGCGCCGAAGGTCCACGAGATGGGGATGGAGAAGCCGCAGGCGATGCCGTTGACGAAGCCCAGTACCAGATAGTTCAAGCCGCCCACGCTGCCCACCGCCGCCAGAGCATCCACGCCCACGAAGCGGCCCACGATGATGGTATCGGCCAGATTGTAGAACTGCTGGAACAGACTGCCCAGCATCAGCGGCACCGCAAAGGCAAGGATGAGCTTGAGCGGGCTGCCCTGTGTCATGTCTTTTGTCATACAAAGCCCCTCCCCGGGCGGTCACTTAACATTTCTTTGCCGGATCTTTACCGACAAAAACGCCCTGCCGGACGAGGGGCAGGACGTTTTGCGTTTCATGAGTGGTATTATACTCAGCTCATCGTGATTTTGCAAGGGGTTTTTCTCAGATTTCTTCGTACAACATTGCTATTTTCTATCGGTGGTTTTTGGTGATTGTGCGCAGGGGGCGGCAGGTCTGCCCCTGCGCAGGGCCCTCCTGCTGCACTCCCTCTCAGCCCACGCTCTCAACCTTCATAATCGAAATCCCATGCAGAGTCATAATATGCGGAGTCATAAAAGGGATCCCACCCCACAAATTATCGTCGCTGCTCCCTATCCATTTTCTTGTCTCCCAATTTCCTCTCAAATCCGGCGGCTGACTGTCCCTTATCCATTTTCTCGTCTCCCAATCTCCTCTCAAATCCGGCGGCTGACTGTCATCCTTGCCCGGCTTCCACACCCAGTCACCCTGACTGTCCGTTACCCATCCGCCTGTTTCCGGCTGCTGGGTGCTTATTTCCGGCTGCTGGACCGTGGTGAGGCTGTCCGGCGAGAGAGTCGTCGGCCCGCTGAGGCCACCGACGGAGGAGGCCGGGTCGTCCTTCTTGCTGTCCTGCTTCCCGCCCACGAGCTTCACGATGTTACTGGTAAATGTCTTCCACACCGTCGGGTTGGAGGCGGGCTGCTCGGACGGACGGACCGTGATGGAGCCCATGTCGAGGATGGTGGGATCCTTCGGGTTTGCGCTGAAGCCGGTCACGCTGCCGACGGTGTCCGTTCCCGGCTGAGTCAGCCCGGGCTGTCCGCTCAGGGAGCCGCCTTTCAGACCGGAGAGGACCGTTCCCCATTGCTCTTTCTCCTGCTTGCGGCGGGCGATCGCCTCCTCCACCCGGGCAGCCTCCTGCGCTTTCTGCTCCTCATCGCCAACGCGGTACACGAGGATCAGTTCCTTGCCGCTTTGGCGCAGGACGGTCTCATCCGAGAATGTTTTTCTATCATATCCCGTCTGCCCGACAACATGGAATTGATAACGCCCCTCATGGGACAACTCGAGTTCGAATGCGCCATTCACGCCGACCAGATCTTTGATCCGGGCCAGCGGAATGACGGCCTCCATTTCCCGCCCTTCCCCATCAAGGAACCGGATGCGAAGCTCATGGACTTCCTTTGCAAGCTCCCGCAGCGAGTCGCCTGTCATCCGAAAGAGTGTGCTGTGGGCATCGAAGCTCAGGACCTTGTTGACCGGGTCATACTCCGCCGTGGCCACGTCACCAAGCTCCTGTGTGCCATCCAGATGGGTGATCACGCCGACGGTCTCGTACATCTGCTTCACACGGTCCGGCACCTCGCCGGTCTGCACGCTTGGAGCGTCGTCCTCGTCGTTCTCGGTATCATCGGGCTGTTCCGGCTTGTCCGGCTGCTCTGGCTTGTCTGGCTGTTCCGGCTTGTCCGGCTGCTCCGGCTTGTCCGGCTGTTCCGGCTGGGAGGGCGTCCGCCGGTCGTAGCTGTAGTCCTCCATCTTCTTCCCGTCGGGGTCGTAGCGGGTCAGACTACCGCCCGTCACCTTGTGGTCGTCGTCGGAGAGGGCGTCATTGGGGATCTCGCCGACTATGCCGCCGCCGATGGCCGCAGTTTTGCCGCCGGTGCTTGCGCCTGCCTTGGCCTCCACCTCAGCGTCGCCGGAGATGATGATGTGATTGGGATTGCTGGGCGGCGCATCCGGGGCTATCTCAGACCACGCACCCGCGCCGTCGCCGATGCCTGCCGCGCCGGGGCGGGGGTCGCCGCTGTAGCTGCCGCCCGTGGCCGACACCTTGCCGCCGGAAATCTCGATGTCGCGGCCCGGGCCGTACACACCGCCGCCGATACCGGCAGCACCCTCACCGCCCACGGCTTCTACCGTGCCGCCGGTGATCTCGATGTTTCCGGCGCCGCTTTCGTAGCCGCCGCCGATGCCTGCGCCGTCTTTGCCGCCTTCGGCGGTGAGGGAGCCTTTGGTGTCGTTGTCGTCCTTGATGGTCAGCTTGCCGGAGGACTCATTGCCGTTCTTCTCAAGACCCGCATTGTGGCTGCCGCTCTTCAGCTCGTTGTCGCCGTCCAGCTCGATGGCGGCATCGTGGTCACCCTGCACGGTGACGGCGGCTTTGCCCGCATCGACTGGGCTGTCACCGCTGCTATCCACCTCGGTCTTGCCGCTGCCATCCACCTCGGTCTTGCCGCTGACGTCGATTTTCAGGTCGTCGAAGGTGACGTCCACGTTGCCCTCGGAGGTGTCGATGGTGACGGTGTTCTTATCCGACTCGCCGGTGATGACGGTCTCCCCCTCATCCTTCTCGAAATCCTTTTCACCCTGCTTGACATTGTTATAGTTTCCGCTTTCATCGCTCGCACCTTTGACCGTAATGTCGCCGTCGGCGATGTTCCATGTTTTCGCATAGGCCGGGATGCCGGAACTCACCACGATGCCCGCGATGACGGCGGCGGCCACGCCCCGCCGGAGTGCGCTCTTCAGTCTCATAGTACATCTCCTTTCGTTCTGTGTATCATGCAATGCCGTCGATGCGGCTCAGGCTCTCCTTTGAGATGCTTATTTCTTTGGGCTGCCCCAAGTCCTCCGGCAGCCAGATCTTTATCTCACCCTGGGTATCCGGCAGGTCGTCCCAGTCGTCACCACGGTCGGTATAGCTCCGCAGGTCACTCTCCAACAGATTGGTATACTTTTTGCGCTCCGTGCCGGAGGGTTCGACCAGAACGAGCAGTGGCTTCTTATCCTCCTCGGGAGCGATGGCCTCAAATCGGGAAGCCAGCTGTTTCAGGGACTCCTCAAGCCCGATTCTCGGCGTTTCCGTTCTCGCAGGCTCGAGCCACCAATCCAAACTCGGGAGGTCGTCCCTTTTTTTCGCGAGTTGGAAGTCCATCATCTCCCGCTCTTGTTTCAGTAATTCGTCGAGTTCACGTCTGAGCTCTTCACTCGTTTTTTGCTCTACCGTTTCCTCTCTCTCAGGCTCGAGCCACCAATCCAAACTCGGGAGGTCGTCCCTTTTTTTCGCGAGTTCGTGGGTCAATATCAGCCACTCCTGCGGCTCTGGCGTCTGCACCGGCACCCACTCCAGATAGCGCTCTGACAGGTCGTCCCGCGTTTCGCCGTCCAGCCGGAGGCTGATGTCCTCCCTGTTCTGCTTCAGCTCCACGTCAGCGTCCTCGCCCGCCGCGTCGGCCATCTTGTCCACGCTATAGTGGGTCATGGTGTCCTCATAGCGGAAGAAGATGTCCTCCACGCCGTCCTCCCGGAGGCTGGAGATGTCGGTGGTGACGGTGGAGCGGGGAGCGGCGCTCTCAATAAGCACCACACCCCCCGGGGTGAGGACCTCTCCGGCGTCGCCGGCCTTTACGCTGCCGACCATGGGGTCGGTGCTCTCAATAATGGCCAAAGCAGAATCCCACCGCTGGATGGTGACCCGGCTGGAAAAGAAGCCGCCCACCACCATGCCGCCGGGCAGGGGTTCGGGGGCGTTCTCCTGCACCGGGGGCGGGACGTCATCATCATCGTCGTCGTCCGGCTGGGGCTTGGGGGTGGAGGTGTAGTCGTAGCCCATCCCCTCCATCTCGGTGCCGTCCGCGTTCAGACGGGTCAGCCGTCCTCCCGTCACCTTATGTTCATCGTCAGAAAGGTTCTCCGTGGGTACTTCGCCGTAGCTGCCGCCGATGGCCGGGGCCTTGGCGTCCGTCATCTGGCTTCCCGCCTTGGCCGTCACCTCGGCGTCGCCGCAGATGTAGAGGTCTCCCGGGTTCGGGTCGTCGGTGTCGTCCGACGCGCGGCCTGCTCCGTCGCCGATGCCTGCCGCGTTGCTCCCGCCCACAGCCTCGATGGTGCCGCCCCGGATGGTGATGCTGCTGCCGGTGCTCTCGATGCCGCCGCCGATGCCTGCGCCGCCGAAGCCGCCCTCGGCGGTGAGGGAGCCGTCCTTGCCCTTGTCGTCCTTGATGGTCAGAGTGCCTTTCGACTCGTGTTCGTTCTTCTCAAGACCCGCATTATAGCCGCCGCTCTTCAGCTCGTTGTCGCCGTCCAGCTCGATGGTCGCATCGTGGTCGCCCTGCACGGTGACGGCGGCTTTGCTCTCCCGGACAGGGCCGTCACCGCTGCCATCCCCCTCGGCCTTGCCGCTGACGTCGATCTTCAGGTCGTCGAAGGTGACGTCCACGTTGCCCTTGGAGGTGTCGATGGTGACGGTGTTCTTATCCGACTCGCCGGTGATGACGGTGTTGGTGTCATCCTTGTCGATGGTCTCGCCCTGTGAGACCTTGTTCTTTCCTTCGGCGTCGCCCGCTTTCACGGTGATGTCGCCGTTGGCGATGTCCCACCGGGCCGCATAGGCCGGGATGCCGGAACTCACCACAATGCCCGCGATGACGGCGGCGGCCACGCCCCGCCGGAGTGCGCTTTTCAGTCTCATAGTCTATCCTCCTTTGGTCTGTTCGTCTTTTGAAGAATCAGCCTTTTCTGATGCAAGTTTACCAAAAAAGCCGGATGATGTAAATAAAAACTGCGCGAATCGTGGTGTTTTCGGCGTGAATGGCGCAAAAAAGCCCTCCCGAGCGGGGAGGGCCATAGCCTGTCTTATTCAGAGTAGTGCGCCAAAAACTGCTTGGTGCGTTCCTCCTGGGGGTGGTCGATGAGCTGGCGGGCCGGGCCTTCCTCCACCACGACGCCGCCGTCCATGAACATGATGCGGTCGGCCACGTCCCGGGCGAAGTGCATCTCATGGGTGACGATGATCATGGTGGTCTTTCGGTCGGCGAGGTCACGCAGGACACGGAGGACTTCGCCGGTCAGCTCCGGGTCAAGGGCGCTGGTGGGCTCATCGAAGCAGAGGATGTCCGGGTGGAGCGCCAGTGCGCGGGCGATGGCCACCCGCTGCTGCTGACCGCCGGAGAGCTGGTGGGGATAGTGTCCCGCCCGCTCCGACAGGCCCATCTGGGCCAGCAGGTCACGGGCCTGTGCTTCCAGCTGGGCGTGGATGGCCTTTTTGTTGGCCTTGTAGTCGGGCTGCTCCTTCGCCAGAAGCTCCCCCGCCAGCATCACGTTTTCCAGCGCGGTGTACTGGGGGAAGAGGTTGAAGTTCTGGAACACGAGGCCGAAGTGGAGGCGCTTTTTCCGCACCTCGCTCTCCCGCTGGGTGGCAGGGTCGGCGGCGTCCCACATGGTCTCGCCGTTCACCCTGATGACGCCGGTGTCGGGACGCTCAAGGAAGTTCAGGCAGCGCAGCAGCGTCGTCTTGCCCGAGCCGGACGAGCCGATGATCGCCAGCGCCTCGCCCTGTTCCAGTGTGAGCGAGATGTCCTTGAGAACTTTCGTCTCGCCGAAATTCTTCCCGATGCCAGAGGCTTCGAGTAATGCCATAATTCAGTATCCTCCTTAGCAGCGGAAATAGTCCATCTTTTTCTCGGCCCAGTCCAGCAGCAGGGTGAGTGCGCCGACAAAGACGAGGAAGAAGATCGCGGTGGAGAACAGCGGCCAGATGAGGCCTTTGGCGCTGTACTCCTTTGCCATCATGATGATCTCCTTGTTGGCGATGACATTCGCCAGCGAGGTATCCTTCACCAGCGTGATGACCTCGTTGCCCATCGGGGGCAGGATGCGCTTGACGACCTGCAGGAGCGTGACCTTGAAAAAGATCTGGCTCTTGGTCATGCCAAGCACCTGACCGGCCTCGGTCTGGCCTTTCGGCACAGCCTCGATGCCGCCGCGGTAGATCTCAGAGAAGTAGCAGGCGTAGTTGATGGCGAAAGCCACCACCGCCGCCACCAGACGGCCCGAAGAGCCGGAGGGCCAGGGGTTGGTCATACCCAGCAGGCCGGGGCCAAGGTAGATGACGATGATCTGGAGCATCAGCGGCGTACCGCGGATGACCCACACGAAGGTCTTGACGACGCCCCGCAGCGGTGCGCACCGGCTCATGGAGCCAAAGGCCACCACAAGGCCCAGCGGCAGCGAAAACAGCAAGGTCAGAAAGAACAGCTCACAGTTGAGCGCGAATGCGCCGGTCAGACGCTCCAAAATCACAGTCACAGAATCACTACACCTATCCGTTTATAATGTAAGTTATTCAGCCAGAGTCAGGCCGTACTTATCGGCCAGAGCCTGCATGGTGCCGTCAGCCTTCAGCTCGTCGAAAGCGTTGTCCACAGCCTCGGCCACGTCGCTGCCCTTGCGGAAGGCCACGCCGTACTCCTCGACGTTCAGCTCATCCACCATCTTGAGGTTTGCGTAGTCGGTACCCTCGCCGATCATGGCAGAAGCCAGAGTCAGGTCGAGGACGGCGGCGTCAGCAGTGCCGGCGGCGACTTCCATCAGGCAGTCGGTCTGAACAGCCTTGGAGATGAAATCAGCCTGAGACAGGTCGGCGTTCTCGGTGATGGTGGTCTCACCGGCAGAGCCGGCCTCGGCCACCACGGTCTTGCCGATGAGGTCGGCGGTGGAGGTGTAGTCGGTGCCGTCCTTCACCACGACGACCTGGGCGTTCTTGACGTAGGGCTTGGTGCAGGCCATGTTCTCCTCGCGGTCATCGGTCAGGGTCAGGCCGTTCCAGATGCAGTCGATGCTCTTTGCAGCCAGCTCGGTCTCCTTGGTGTCCCAGTTGATCTCCACGAACTCCGGCTCGACACCCAGCTTCTCACAGACAGCGGTGGCCAGCTCGGTATCGAAACCGGTGAAGTTGCCGTCGGCGTCGGTGTAGTTCATCGGCTCATACACGGTGTAGCCGATGACCATCTTGCCGTTGGACTGGATGTAAGCCAGGTCGCTGTCAGCGGCCACGGAGCTTGCCGGGGCGGCAGAGGCGGCGGCAGAAGAAGCAGCCGTGGAAGTGGATGCAGAACCGCCGCAGGCGGCAAGGCTCAGTGCCATCGCACCGGCCAGAAAAGCAGATACCAGACGTTTCATGTTGTAATTTCCTCCCTCAGATTCAGCAGAAGCGACGCTTCGTTTTACCGCTTTACCATGCTAAATTGTTAAACTGTGACTATAGAATAGCGCGTTTTGCCCCGTTTTGCAAGAGGAAAACCGATTTTTTCGCGTTTTGCCCGCAGACCGCCCCTTTCCGATCGGGTTTTCGGTGTATTTGTACAAAGGACAAAAAGAAAACCGCCACCTCACGGTGACGGTCAGACTTCCCGTTCAATTTATAATGACGCATTCTCAAACGCATCCCCTGCGGCCTTTTGCAGGGCGTCGATGGAGATGGTGCAGAGGGCCGCGAGGTCGGCGTCCGAGCCGTCGGCAGGGATGTCCGCCACCTCTTTCTCAGTCTTGCCCTTGAGGTAGCTGCAATAGCCCTCGCTGTGCTCGTACCACTCTTTGCCGAGGCTGGATGCGTTCCGCATCCCGTAGCTGTCGCCCAGCTCAAGCTTGGAGCGGACGGTGTCCGGGGCGGTGACTCCGCCGTCTGCCGCGATGGTCAGCGCAGGCTCTGCCATGTCGCCGATGGCGCTGGTCACACGGCCATCGGCATCCAGAGTCAGGGCCACGACGGTAAGGTCAACTTCTGCGTTCACATCCTTGTCGTCGGTGGCGGTGATGTCCGAAGAGGCATTCTCCGCCTCCACACCGAGGCTCACCCGGTCGCCCTTCGCCGCGCCGAGGGCGGACGCATTCGTGCAGGCTTTCGCCACGGCGTCGCGGTACTTATCCACCCGGATGGTGCAGCCGGACAGCAGGTCGGCGTCCACAGCCTTGCCATCCTTATCCGTTTCCAGCATGGATGCCTGCTCGGGCGTCATGCCGGTGAGGTAGTCGGCGAAGTCATCGGCCTGCTCGGCCCAGCCCTTTTTCAGCGAAGATGCCGCTGCCAGCGGGTAGTCGTCCCCTTTCTGGCGCTTGGTGCGGTAGTCGGTGGGCATGGTGACGACGCCTTTGCCGTCGGCGGTAACTTCCACTTCCAGCTCATCCAGCATCACGTCGGCCAGCTTGCCGTCTCCGTCCAGCAGGACGGCGGCAGCGATGGTATGGATGGTGCCGGTACGGGCCTCATCGGAAGCCTCGGTCAGGATGCCGAGGCCGGTCTTCCAGCCGCCGGTCTGGGTGGTGCTGGCGCTGCCGGACGAGCCGGACATGGCGTTCGAACTGCTCATGCTACCGGAATTGCTGTTGCCTTTGCGGCAACCGGACAGCAGCAGTGCCGCCGCCACGGCACAGCTCAGAAGAGCTTTTTGTCTCTGTGTCATAAGCGTTACGCTCCCTTTCATCTCTTTGGGAGTAGTATAGCCCGACACAGAGCCAATCATGCACGTTTGCTCTGAGACCGACGTGTTATCTGGCAAAGTTCCAAAATACCAGCGTGTTATCGTCACAAATCAAACTTTGCCACGTTGGCAAACTTAAGGCTTGCTGGCAAAGTAGGTAGTTTGCCAATCAGGAGAACTTTGCCAGGTTGGCAAACAATCAATATTGAACGATATATCATTTAATTTATGGAACTTTGCCACTTATTCCACCGCAGTATCGCTCACATCAGCGGGCTCAGCAGGCGGAGCACACTGTCCAGCAGCGTCCCGGCCAGCGAGGTGCGGCAGTCGGCCAGCTGCACTTCCCGGCACTCTGGCAGGGTGCGAAGCACATCGTCCCGCAGAGCAATGACCTGACTGTTATAGAGCAGCAGCGCCCCGCACTCAAAGTGGAGGAAGAGGCTGCGGTAATCCATGTTGATACTGCCCACCACGGCGGCGCGGTCATCGCTGACGTAGCACTTGGCGTGGAGGAAGCCGGGCGTGAACTCGTAGATGCGCACCCCCGCCCGGAGCAGCGGCACATAATAGGAGCGGGTCAGCCGGAAGATGAGCTTCTTGTCCGGGATGCCCGGCAGCACCAGCCGGACGTCCACGCCCCGCTTTGCCGCCGCCTTGAGGGCTTCCAGCATGGTCTCGCCCACTGCGAAGTAGGGCGTATAGATATAGACATACCGCTGGGCCTGATTGATGATATTCAGGTAGACCGTCTCGGCCAGAGCCTCTTCGTCCAGCGGGCTGTCCCCGTAGGGCTGTATCACTCCGTCCGACTGGGCAGACAGGGACTCAGCCTGAGGCATAAAAGGCGCATAGTCCTCCTCGCTGGGGCGGAAGGCGTTCCAGTGGTCAAGGAACATCACCGTGAAGTTCCAGACCGCCGCGCCCTCGGTGCGGAGAGCTGCGTCCTTCCAGTAGCCGAACCTCTCTTCTTCATTGATATACTCGTCGGCCAGATTGATGCCGCCCGTATAGGCTGTATTTCCGTCCACGACCACGATCTTCCGGTGGTCGCGGTGATTCATGACCAGCGACACCAGCGGCACCACCGGGTTGAACGGGATGCAGCGGATATGCGCCCGCTCCATCTGCACCACGAAATCGGACGGCAGACCCAGCAGACTGCCGAAATCGTCGTAGATGAGCCGGACATCCACCCCCTGCGCCGCCTTGCGGACAAGGATGTCCTCTACCCCCTTCCACATCTTGCCGGTGCGGACGATGAAGAACTCGAGGAAGATGAACCGCTCTGCTTTTTCGAGGTCGGCCAGCAGGTCAGGGTACATGGCCTCACCGCAGGGGTAATATTTTGCGGTGGAGTTTTTCCATGCGGGGTATGGCCCGTACTCCGAAACATACCGGCTCAGTCCCCTGCTGGCGGGGTCGAGGGCGTCGGTCTGGCCCGGCTGCTGGGCGAGGTCGGCGGTGTGCTGGCGCTCCACCGCCTGCATCCGCTGGCGCATCCGCTTGGCGGGGGCCTTGTTGCCGAAGGCCAGATAGAGCGCACCGCCCAGCAGCGGCATCATGCCGATGAGGACGAGCCAGATGATCTTATAGTCGCTGTTCTCGTCCTTCCGCACGAGGTAGAGGGTGATGAAGAGGCTGAGGACGTTCAGCCCCGCATTCACCCACACCTTTCCGGCGGTGAGGGAGAAGAAGGCCCAGAGCAGCCAGCCGATCTGCAGCAAAACAAGGGCCACTGTAACCGTGGCCCTGTTGATGACACGATTGAAGAACCGTACGACCGGCAGCCGAAAGAACATCTGCGCCTCCCCCGCTGCCTTTCGGCAGCATTTTTATGGGAATAGTATAGCGCAGAGATGCGGAGATTTCAAGCTCAGGCGTCCGCGTCCTCGAAGCCCACCATGAGGCCGCCCAGCTCGGCGTAGTAGCTGCACAGGCCGCCGCATTCGGTCACCCGCACCTGTGCGCCCTCGAAGACAGCCCGCACCATGTGCATCAGGCGCTCGGCGGCGGCGGGGTTGCCGCAGTGGGCAATGATGACCTTGCCGTTCGTGTAGCCGTGGCTTTTGAGCTCCAGCACGATGCGCTCGAGAGCGCCGTGCTCGCCGCGGGTCTTGCAGAGGACATCCAGTTCGCCCACATCGCTGGCCTTGCCGATGACCCGGATGTTGAGCATCCGCGCCACAGCGGCCACAGCGGGCTTCACCCGGCCATTCCGGGCCAGATTCGCCAGCGATTCCAGCGAGAACAGCAGATGGGTGTGGTGACGGTAGCGCAGCATCTCTTCGCACACCTCGTCAAAGTCCCTGCCCTCTTCGATGAGCGCACGGATATGCTCTGCCAGCAGCACCAGTTCCGGGCCGGCAGACAGGCTGTCCAGCACAAAGACCTGAGCACCCGGGTGCTCTGCCTGATACTCTTCTGCGGCCAGCTGGGCGGCGTTGCAGCTGCCCGACAGGGTGCCGGTGATGGTGATGGCATAAATTTCATCTGCGCCCTCATAAGCCTCCAGCCAGTCGCCGATGTTGGGGCAGGAGGTGCTGGTCTTGCCCTTATAGGTGCGCAGGGTAGTCGCCATTTCCACGGCGTCCAGCGTGCCGTCGTCGAGGTATTCCCTCTCGTCGGTCACGATCTTCAGAGGCACAGCAGCAAAATCAATGCCGTCCAGCGCATACAGGCTGGCGGAAGAGTCCACAACGATTCGTTTCATATCCATCTATCTCCATTCCGGCGGGTGTCCGCCGCATTTTTTACGTTCGGTGAGTCCACTATATCAGTTTTCCAAAAACCTGTCAAGCGATTCGTAAAATTCTTAATATTGTTTTCATAAACGGTTGACCCCGACTCAAAAATGCGCTATACTACCACCATGAATCAGGAAATGAAACGCCGTGTCACGGCCTGCGCCGCCGGGTTTTCCCTGCCGCGCTACCGGGAGCTGCCCTCCGTGGGGCTGTATCTCGACCAGACCGTGCAACTCGTCAACAGCTGCTTCCGGGGCTTCCCCGGGGTGGAGCTCACCCCCTCCATGGTGAGCAACTACGTCAAGAAAGGAGTCATCTCCCACCCCGTCAAAAAGAAGTATTCCCGCGAACAGCTGGCTTCTCTCATCTATATCGTATTGTCTAAAAATGTCCTCTCGCTGGAAAACATCGACACCCTCTTTCAGATGCAGCGGGCTCACTGCACCGCCGCCGAAGCCTACGACTACTTCTGCGACGAGGTGGAGAACTGCCTGCCCTACATCTTCGGTGTCAGCCGCACCATCTGCGGCCTCGACCCGGATGCCGCCGACGAAAAGCGTCTGCTGCGCGGTACCATCGTCGCTGCCGTGAACAAGATGTACCTCGACTGCTGCTTCGTCGCCATGCGGCAGGAGGAGGCGCTCTGGCCGGGGATACTCGGCGATCTCGAATAAAAAAACGTCTGTACCTCCAAACGAAGTACAGACGTTTTTATTATGCTCTGATTTTAGGTATCCTGCAGCTCACCACGGCTTGCGGCCTTGAGGTAAGCGAAGATGAAGCCGTCGAGGTCGCCGTCCATGACAGCGTCCACGTTGCCGGTCTCGTAGTTGGTGCGGTGGTCCTTGACCATCGTGTAGGGCATAAAGACGTAGGAGCGGATCTGGTGGCCCCATGCGATCTCGTTCTGGACGCCCTTGATGTCGTCGATCTTATCCATGTGCTGCTGCTTGGCAATCTGGTACAGCTTTGCCTTCAGCATTTCCATCGCGTAGTCGCGGTTCTGGAACTGGCTGCGCTGGGTCTGGCAGCTGACCACGATGCCGGTGGGCTTATGGATGAGTCGGACAGCGGAAGAAGTCTTGTTGATGTGCTGGCCGCCGGCACCGGAGGAGCGGTAGACCTGCATCTCGATGTCCTCGGGGCGGATGTCCACCTGGATGGTGTTGTCCAGCTCGGGCATGACTTCCAGTGAAGCAAAGCTGGTCTGACGGCGGGCGTTGGCGTCAAAGGGAGAGACGCGCACCAGACGGTGGACGCCGTTCTCGCTCTTGAGCAGGCCGTAGGCGTTGGCGCCCTTGACCATCATGGAAGCACTCTTCATGCCGGCCTCGTCGCCGTCCTGATAGTCCAGGACCTCGACGGTCATGCCGTGAGCCTGCGCCCACTTGTTGTACATACGGTAGAGCATCTCGGCCCAGTCCTGTGCCTCGGTGCCGCCGGTGCCTGCGTGGAAGGTCAGGATGGCGTTGCTGTGGTCGTACTCACCGTTCAGCATGGTCATCAGCTGCAGCTCGTCCACAGCCTTGCCCACGGCGTTGACGGCCTCTTCGGCCTCCGGCACCATCTCGGGGTCGTACTCCTCGTCCAGCATGACCAGCATGGTCTCGGCGTCATCGTACAGGCCCTGCAGCTTCTCGAAGCGGGTCAGCTTGCCCTTCAGGTCGCCCACCTCGTCGAAGACCTTCTTGCTCAGCTCAGCGTCGTCGTAGAAGCCGGGGCGGGACATGGTGTGCTCCAGCTCCTGCACGCGCTTGCGGGAAGCGTCGATGGCCAGCGCCTCCTCCAAGTCTTTTACAGCGGTGTGGTATTCAGCCAGCTGTACTTTCAGTTCATCAGTGGTGATCATCGTTTTATTCCTCTCGTCTCAAAGAACAGGAGCAGCCTCTTCATCATCAGCCACGCACACGGGCAGGCCCGTCTTAGTACAACCTCTCAGTCTCGCTGACGCTCGACAGCTCCCCTAGTAGGGGAGCCTCTGGCGAAACCGTTCACTTTGCGGAGACTGCCAAAGCCTCCCCTACCAGGGGAGGTGGCACGCCGTAGGCGTGACGGAGAGGTTGTACGAAGGAAAGCCTGCCCGAGGACTCGGCCAATGACGGAGAGATTTACTCCTAAAAGATACAGTTTATACACAGATACTTCATTAGTATACCCAGAATCCATGATAAAGTAAAGAGGAAAAAATACCATTGTGCTGGAAATTTGAAGATTTTCGCCTTTTCTTTTCCGCATTTTAAGTGTATAATACTGATAAACTACCATATTCATTGGAGGATGTTATGCCAAAATACTATGGCTGTCCGTGTGAAGGCTGCGGCAAGCCCCTCACACTTCAGGATGACATCGTGGTCTGCCCCGACTGCGGCGCGCCTTATCACCGCGTCTGCTACGAGAAGCTGGGCCAGTGCATCCACCGCCCCGCCCACGCCGCCGGCTATGAGTGGAAGTTCCCCTACGAGGAGAGCCAGCTCCGCACCTGTCCGTCCTGCGGCGAGCGCACCCTGCGGGACGAGGAAACGTGCCGCTGCTGCGGTGCTGTGCTGCCCCCCGAGGGGCAGGAGCCTCCTTCTTCCCGCGGCAGCGGTGAAGAGACTTTCGACTACTCCCAGATGTACCGTCAGTTCGGCACTTCCGCTGACCCGGAGAAGGAGTTTTTTGAGGACGCCTTCGGCAAAGAGGCCAAGATGGACGGCATCGACCGTCAGGACTGGCTGGACTATATCGGCCCCGCCGCTCCCGCTTACCTCGCCGCTTACAGCCGGATGCAGCTCCAGAAGAGCAAAGTATCCATGAGCTTTTCGGCTCTGCTGTTCGGTCCCTTCTACTTCTTCTACCGCAAGGCGTGGAAGCCGGCCTTTGGCTTTCTGGCCGCTGAACTTCTGCTGGCAGCGCCCACCTTTATCGAGATGCTCCAGCTCTCCGGCAGCGCCCTCGCCCCGGCCATGAGCGCTTCAGCTCTGACGGTATTTGCCCGCGTCTGCTCTGTCCTCAGCTTCGTGCTGATGCTGGTGCGCGGTATGTACGGCAAGTGGCTCTACCGCAAGAGCGCCGCCGACCACATCCGCCGCATCCAGTCTGAGTTCCCCGATGCACAGCAGCGTCAGGCCGTGCTCCGCGCCCAGGGCGGCGTCAGCTTCGGCGCGGTCTTTCTCTGTGTCCTGCTCCTGAGTGTCTGCGGCAGTGCGTTCACCCTGCTGCTCGGCCCGGATCTGCAGGCCATCCTCAACGCTTTCTATGGCTGATACACCCAGCCGTGACTCTATCGCAAGTCAAGAAATTAGTGCAGCATCCAAACAGCATATTTGCGATATGCAATTCAACGCTGTTGCTGTTGCATTAAAAAGTTGAATTGCTATAAATGTGAAGGAGTTTGAACCATGAAAAAAGTCACCAAGGCAGTCATCCCCGCCGCTGGTCTTGGCACCCGCGTGCTGCCCGCCACCAAGGCGATGCCCAAAGGAATGCTCCCCCTCGTGGACAAACCCGCCATCCAGTATCTGGTGGAGGAGGCTGTCCGTTCCGGCATCACCGACATCCTTATCATCGTGAGCCGCAATCAGGACATCATCCAGGACCACTTTGACCGCAGCCCCGAGCTGGAAGCAAAACTTGCTGCTCCCGGCAAGGAGAAGATGCTGGAAGAGTGCCTCGGCATCTCCAATCTGGCCAACATCTTCTTCGTCCGCCAGCAGCAGACCCTCGGCCTCGGCCACGCTGTCAGCATGGCTAAGCCCTTCACCGGCGACGACCCCTTTGTGGTCATCTATGGTGACGACATCATCTGGGGCGAAGACCCGGTCTGCGCTCAGCTCATCCGTGCCTACGAAGAGTTTGGCCGCCCGGCTGCCGGTGTGTCCGCCGTGCCTTGGGCCGACGTGAGCCGTTATTGCAGCCTCAAGACCACCCCCATCCACGACAACTACTTCTTTGTGGACGACATGATCGAGAAGCCCAAGAAGGGTCAGGAGTTCAGCAACTACTCCATTCTGGGCCGTGTGCTGCTGACCCCGGAAATCTATGACATCCTCGCCAGGACCAAGCCCGGTGCCGGCGGCGAGATCCAGCTGACCGACGCCATGGCCGAGTATGCCCGCAACTACGGCGGTATGACGGCTGTGGAGTTCACCGGCAAGCACTACGACATGGGCAACAAGCTCAAAGTCGCTGAGGCACAGGTAGAGCTGGCCCTGCAGCACCCCGAGATCGGCGAGGCGTTCCGCGCCTACCTGAAAGAGTTCTGCAAGACGCTGTAAATAACCGCATAAAAGCAACGCCCGGCATCTCATTGAGGTGTCGGGCGCTTTTTGCTATTTGGAGATGATAACCTTGCGGAATGCCAAGGCCTCCCCTCGTTAGGAGCAACGGCGACGACCGCCGCCAGCGGCGGAAACAGGGAGGAGTTGTTGGGGCAGCGGCCAGCAGGATGCAAGCGACAGCGAAGCAGACGCTGGGTGCCGCAACCCGGGCGGTGGCATCGCGCAGCGATGACGGAGAGGTTTTGTCCCGCAGCGGCTCACGGTCAGGCTGTCCTTCGTACAACCTCTCAGTCTCGTCGCAAGCTCCTCGCCAGCTCCCCTAGTAGGGGAGCCTCTGGCGAAGAGGTCAACTCTCTAAAGCAAACCAAAAAGCGCCCTCACCTTGTCATCGGTGAGGGCGCTTTGCTGATTGCTGATTATTTTGATTGGGTTGATTATCTCAGATTAGTCGCTGACGTAGGGCATCAGAGCAACGTGACGAGCACGCTTGATAGCCACGGTCAGTGCGCGCTGATGATAAGCGCAAGTGCCGGTCACACGGCGGGGAATGATCTTTGCACGCTCAGAGACGTACTTACGCAGACGGGGCACGTCCTTGTAATCGATGGTGTCGATGCGATCGACACAGAAGCT
>ENA-UPXB01000667-UPXB01000667.1-human-gut-metagenome-genome-assembly--contig:-NODE-667-length-25843-cov-16.686176_pt1 | contig 25843 bp, 21 predicted proteins | sample MGYA00250055_ERZ773386 | MGnify/ENA primary metagenome ERZ773386 (study PRJEB29103, sample SAMN06111974) | human gut metagenome | biome: human gut; feature: ankylosing spondylitis patient; material... | reverse complement strand
AAGGTTATAGAAGCCAGAAAACAAGAGTTAGTTGAATTAGACAGCTTAACGAAAGCCCGATTTGTCGAGATGTTTGGGGATCCTGTTGCAAATGACAAAGGTTGGAAAATGAAACCTTTATTAGATATGGGAAAGTGTAAGAATGGAATGAATTTTCACTATGACGACAGCGGTGTTGAGATAAGTTGTTTGGGCGTTGGAGATTTTAAGGATTTATCCGTTATAGATAATACAAAAAAACTATCCATAGTATCATTAAACGAGATGCCATCAGAAGAATATTTATTAAAAGATGGAGACATAGTGTTCGTACGTTCTAATGGAAATAAGGATTTAGTAGGAAGAAGTTTGGCTATATATCCGGGAAAATTGCCAACAACATTTAGTGGATTTTGTATTAGGTATAGAATACATGATGATGAGATAACAGTTCCATATTTATTAAGAGTTCTGAAAATGGAATCAATGCGAAAAAAAATGGCAGGACGTGGTGCTAATATTCAAAATCTGAATCAACAGATATTAGGAACATTAGTAATACCTGTACCACCAATAGAACTTCAAAACCAATTCGTAGATTTTGTACGAGCCATCGACAAATCAAAAGTTGCAGTTCAGAAAGCATTGGATGAAACACAAATATTGTTTGATAGTTTAATGCAGAAATATTTTGGATAAGAAAAGAAGTAATATAGGAGCCTTTATGGATGTAAATAGTACCTTTGAAAAAACAGGAATAAAATGTAAAGTATTACAGGAAATTATCCAGCTAGCGAAGAAGAATTGTGTTGAAAAAGTAATTCTTTTTGGTTCAAGAGCGCGAGGAGATTTTAAAGAGCGAAGTGATATAGATTTGGCATTTTGCGGTGGTAGCAGTAGTCATTTTATTTTGGATGTAGACGAAACAACTTCAACGTTGTTGGAATTTGATATAGTGGACTTGGATAAGCCTGTAAGAAAAGAATTGTTGGAATCTATAAAAAGAGAGGGGGTAGTGCTATATGAAAAAATTTGAAAATTTTAAGGCAGCATTAGTCAATTTGAACGATATTTTTTCTTATAAAGAACCATATGGAAATGTGGAAATTGCTGGCATGGTAGGATTATATGAAATCTGTTTTGAACAATCATGGAAGGCGATGAAAGAATTATTAGAGAATTTTGGTTATGCGGAGGGTGCAACAGGATCGCCAAGAACAATTTTAAAAACAGCTTACAAGGCAGGAATGATTAGTGATGAAGAATTATGGCTGGATGCATTGGTTTCGAGAAATAATGTTGCACACGCATATAATCAGGCAATTGCAATGGATATTATACGTCAAACCAAAGAAAAGTATTATGATATGTTTATACAATTAGAGAAAAAAATAGAACAGGATTGGCTATAGTAGAGCATATCGCAAGTAAAATTTTTATTATGGATTATTCACAGGCTGCATAAATACAATTGCCGGAATAAATTGCATTTATGCAGGAGAAGGATGTTGGTATTTCGAAGGGAGATATCAACATGGAAGAAAAAATAGTTAAGGTTTTAAATGTAATGTCAGAGTATTTATCAATAGCTCAGATGAAAAAATTGCAGGAAGTTATTCTACAAACATTTGCAGAAAATGAAGCAGAGAAAGCAGAGATTGCAAATGATAAATTTTTGGAAATGTTTCTTGATGCAAAAACTATAGAGGGGTGTTCAGAACGAACAATAAAGTATTATAGGGAAACAGTGCAACATCTGTTGTTACAAACTGAAACATCTGTCCGTAAAATAACAACGGAAGAAATACGTGAATATTTGTCAGATTATCAAAAGCTCAATAATTGCTCCAATGTAACAATTGATAATGTTAGAAGAAATATCTCAAGCTTCTTTTCTTGGCTCGAGGAAGAGGATTATATTCTTAAAAGTCCTATGCGCAGGATTCATAAGATTAAGACCAAAACAGTTGTAAAAAGCGTGATTTCTGATGAAGGAATAGAGAAGCTTCGAGATAATTGTAATGAAAAGAGAGATTTGGCAATCATAGATCTTTTATATTCTACCGGAATAAGAGTTGGTGAATTGGTAAATCTGAATATAGATGATATTGATCTTGAAGGACGCGAGTGTATCGTTTATGGAAAAGGTGATAAAGAGCGCAGAGTATATTTTGATGCAAAGGCAAAAGTACATCTAAAGGATTATATTGATACTAGAACTGATAAAAACAAAGCCTTGTTTGTTACATTGGATGCACCACATGACAGACTTAAGATAAGTGGTGTTGAGATTCGATTACGAAAACTCGGGAGAAAACTGTCCTTAGAGAGAATACATCCACATAAATTCAGGCGTTCAATGGCTACGAGAGCTATTGATAAGGGAATGCCGATTGAACAGGTTCAAAAGATACTTGGACATTCCCAGATTGATACCACTATGCAGTATGCTATGGTTAATCAGAATAATGTCAAAACTGCTCATCAGAAGTATCTTGCTTAGTAAAAATGAGAAAAGGTCAATTCGTGTTTGTAAAATTCTTGATAAATAGAATGCATGTTAGACAAAAAGGCGATTAGATGTTAATATAGTATAAAAGAAGTGCTACCGATAGACGGTCAGCCTGATATATGTATTGATTAAAGATAACCGCCACAGTTTACCAGACCAGGGCGGTTATTTTTGTGTCTTGGAAAGATTAATGGTGTTTATAGCAGGAGTGATGTAGATGAGAGTAAAACTTGAGGATGTTTGTGAGCGTGGCTCATCGAACATAAAACAGTCTGATATAATTAAAATGAGTGGTAATTATCCAATTTATGGTGCGTCAGGATTGGCTGGAAAAGTAAATTTTTATCATCAGGAGCAACCATATGTAGCTGTTGTCAAGGATGGAGCAGGAATAGGCAGAACAACATTGAATCCAGCAAAATCTTCAGTGATAGGAACTATGCAGTATCTAATACCAAAGAAAAATGTATTACCAGAATATTTGTTTTATGTTGTGAGTTATATGCATTTAGAAAAATACTACACTGGAGCAACCATTCCACATATTTATTTTAAAGATTATAAAAATGAAGAATTTAACCTTGATAATATAGAGAAACAATTGGAAATCATAGATGTTTTGGGTAGGTGTAAAAAGGTTATAGAAGCCAGAAAACAAGAGTTAGTTGAATTAGACAGCTTAACGAAAGCCCGATTTGTCGAGATGTTTGGTGATCCTGCGACTAATCCGTATAATTGGGATAAAATCAATATTTCGGAAGTTGTTGGTGATAAGGTTTCAAATGGTTTCTTTGCAAAAAGATATGATTATGCGGATGATGGGAATGTATCGGTTATGGGCGTTGCATATATTGTTAATAGAATGTATTCGCAGTGGCAAGATTTGCCAAGAACTAATGGTACAGATAAAGATATAGAAAAGTTTGAAGTTAAGTATGGGGATATGCTTTTTTGCAGATCATCACTGGTAGCAGAAGGAATTGGCAAGGCCTCAATTGTTCCAGAGGATGTTCCTCAAAACACACTGTTTGAATGTCATGTTATTAGGTTGCCTTTGGATTTAAGCAAGTGTGTGCCAGAATATATGCAAGTATTTTCGACAATGGAATATTTTAGACGGCAAATAATTGCACAATCCAAAACAGCTACAATGACTACAATTGGTCAAGATGGTATTTTAAAAGCGGATATATTATTACCACCGATGAGTAAACAAAGAGAGTTTTATGCCTTCGTCCACCAAGTCAACAAATCAAAATTTGATACTATGACCTTCGCCCCAATATATGATATAATAAACCTATATTTACACACTCATTTTTATCAGGGAAGGAGATGAGCAAGCATGACAGAATCAATTAAACTACCGGTGGGAATAGAGAGCTTTGATGAGATCCGTTCAGACGGATATTACTATGTCGATAAGACAAAGCTGATTGAACAGTTGATTGACAGCCGGGGAAAAGTCAACCTTTTTACCAGACCGCGTCGTTTTGGCAAGACTCTCAACATGAGTATGCTCAAATCTTTCTTTGAAATTGGAGCAGCTTCTGAATTATTTGATGGTCTTTATATATCGCACAACAAAAAAATGTGTGATGATAATATGGGTAAATATCCTGTGATATTTCTGTCTTTAAAGAATGTGGAAGGACTAGATTTTCAAGCTGCAAAGTATCAGATGATAGAGATAATTGCAAAGGAAGCTAAGAGATTTGTATATTTGAAGAATAGTGACAGGCTGGACATTGACGATAAGTCGGCGTATGCTTCTTTAATTCGATTAGAGGATGGCAGATATGAAATGAGAGATGAGGCACTGTATGCTTCGCTTCAAACTTTATCTGAGCTGTTATATAAGCATCATTGCAGAAAAACAGTTATTTTAATAGATGAATATGATGTTCCACTGGATAAGGCATTTCAAAATGGCTATTATAAAGAGATGGTTTCTTTGATACGTGCCATATTCGGAAAAGCATTAAAGACAAATGAGGCATTGGATTTTGCTGTCTTAACAGGTTGTCTTCGCGTTTCAAAAGAAAGTATTTTTACAGGATTAAATAATTTCAAGATTTTATCTATTACTGATACAAGATTTGATGAACACTTTGGATTTACGGATGCGGAAGTAGAGCGTTTGCTGGCATTTTATCATTTGGAAAACAGGTTTGCGGAGACAAAGGAATGGTATGATGGTTATCATTTCGGAAATGTTGATGTATATTGTCCGTGGGATGTAATTAATCATGTTGACAGAATAAAAGATGATCCAATGGCTGGACCGGAAGCGTATTGGATTAATACAAGCGGAAATGAGCTTGTTAAGAGGTTTATAGATAAGGCTGGTAAGACAACCAGAAATGAAATTGAGCGTTTGATCGCGGGAGAAGCCATAGACAAGCAAATTCGTCTGGATATGACCTATGACGAAATAGACAATAATATTGATAATCTATGGAGTGTTCTGTTTACAACAGGTTATCTGACATATACAAAGATAAGTGAGAACAAAAAATATAGCCTTGTAATTCCAAACAATGAGATTAAAGAAGTATTTAAGCTGCAGATACAGGAGTGGTTCAGGAATAAAATATTTTCCAATACCGAGCAGTTGCAGGACTTTTGGAAGGCTTTCAAAGATGGAAATACACAGATAATGGAAATGTATTTAAACAAGGTGCTGAGTAATTCGGTGAGCGTTTTTGACACAAAAGCGAGAAATGATGAAAAGGAAAGCTCCTATCATAATCTGCTTATTGGAATTTTGAGTGGCAATGAGGACTGGCTGGTAAAGTCAAATGTTGAGGCAGGAGAGGGCTTTGCAGATATTATTGTGGAGACAGATGATCCGGATGAAGGAATTATTGCAGAGCTTAAATACACAAAAGATTTTAAAGCTATGGAAAAATCCTGTGAAAAGGCTCTGAAACAGATAAAGGATAGAAGATATCAGGAATATCTGTTAAATGATGATCGACAGAATATCATGTATTATGGAATTACATTTTGCAGAAAAAGATGCAAAGTGCTTGTAGAAAGATAAAAGGGGTGATTACATGGAAACTAATTTTGATTACCTTTTAAAGAAAGAAGAATACGCAGATTTTGCAAAACAGGCAGTTGAAGCAGAAAAAAGTTTATCCATTTCACCGGCCACTTGTGCCATTTTGTCGAGGCGTGCACTTGAGCTTGCAGTGAGGTTTGTTTTCTCATATGACGCGGAGCTTTCGCTTCCGTACAGAGATAATGTATCGAGTCTTATTCATGAGCCAACGTTTAGAAGGATAATTGAGCCAAGGCTGTTTCCAATGCTCAAATATACCATTCATCTGGGAAATGTTGCAGTTCATACCAACAACAATATAGGCAGGGATGAAGCAATAATAGCGCTTCGTGATTTGTTTGAGTTTTGCGATTGGATTGATTATTCATATTCGAGGGAATACGATGAGAAGACATATGATGAGTCGATTCTTGCAAGCGGTAATGAAAAGCGTATAAAGGCTGATGAGCTCATGAAGCTGTATGAGGGCTTAAGCAGTAAGGATAAAAAGCTCGAGAGCGTATTGAAGGAGAATGAAGAGCTCCGCGAGCAGATGACAAAGAAGCGTAGTCAGAATGTAAAGACAAGGGAGTTCCATGTAGATACGATAAGTGAGGCAGAAACCCGCAAGAGATATATAGATGTTGCCTTAAAGGAGGCAGGATGGGTTATTGGCAGAAATGTCACGGAGGAGGAGCCGGTTACAGGAATGCCAAACAGCACAGGAACAGGGTATGTGGATTATGTTATTTGGGGAAAGGATAATCTTCCACTTGCTGTAGTGGAGGCTAAAAAGGCTTCTGTGGATGCTATGGTAGGAAGCCAGCAGGCGAAGCTGTATGCTGACTGTTTGCAGAATAAATACAATAGACGCCCTCTTATTTTCATAACAAATGGATTTGAATTTTTCTATACGAATGATTATATGGGATATCCAAGGCGTGAGGTTTCAGGCTTTTTCACACAGGAAGAGCTGCAGCTTGAGATGGATGGACGCACTTCAAGGATTCCGCTTGAAAATATACGGATAAGCGATGATATTACCAACAGACCGTATCAGAAAGAGGCTGTAACCGCAGTCTGCGATGCTATCACAAATAAGCACCGTAAGATGCTTATAGTGCAGGCCACAGGTTCAGGAAAGACAAGAGTGAGCATTAGTATTGTTGATGTATTAAGGCGCCACAATTACGTGAAAAATATTCTGTTCCTCGCAGACAGAAAAGCTCTTGTGAAGCAGGCCAAAAACAATTATACGAATCTGCTTCCTGATTTATCATGCTGTAATCTGCTTGACAATAAAGATGACCCTGAGTCGTGCAGGATGATTTTTTCTACATATCCGACGATGATGAATGCCATAGATGAGAGGAAAAACAAATATGGTGAGAAGCTCTTTAGTCCGGGGCATTTTCAGCTCATAATCTGCGATGAAGTACACCGCAGCATTTACAAAAAATATCAGGAAATATTTGAGTATTTTGATGCGATGTTACTTGGTATGACTGCCACTCCAAAGAATGAAATCGACAAAAACACATATGGAGTCTTTGACCTTGAAAGAGGAGTTCCGACATTTGCGTATGAGCTTGAAAAAGCGGTGGAAGAGGGCTATCTGGTCAATTATTCTACACTGGAATATAAGTCAAAAATAATGGAAAGCGGTATTCACTATGATGAGCTGTCAGATGAGGAAAAAGAAGAGTATGAGGATACATTTTCTGATGATGACACTGTAGGTGATGATATATCAGGAGAGGCCGTAAATACATGGCTTTTTAACGCGGATACAATTGATAAGGTTTTAAGAGAGCTTATGGAAAAGGGCTTAAAAATTGAGGGTGGAGACAAGCTTGGCAAGACAATAATTTTTGCCAAAAACTCTTTGCATGCGCAGGCAATAGTCGAGCGTTTCAATAAGCTTTTTCCGGAATATGGAGGAGACTTCATAAAGCGGATAGATTATAGTATAAAGTACAGTGATTCATTGATAGATGAGTTTAGCACAAGTGATAAAATGCCACAGATAGCAGTATCTGTTGATATGCTCGACACAGGAATAGATATTCCGGAGATTTTGAATCTTGTATTTTTTAAGAAGGTAAAAAGCTATGCCAAGTTCTGGCAGATGATTGGAAGGGGAACCAGGCTTTGCTCTAATCTGCTTGGAGAGGGTATGGACAAAGAAAGATTTCTTATATTTGATTTCTGTAACAATTTTGAATATTTCCGCGTGAACAAAAATGGAGCGGAGAATGGCATAACAGAATCACTCAATGAGAAAATATATAACACAAAAGCCCAGATTGTCAGAGAGCTTCAGGCACCGGTATACAGTAGTGATGAGGTATACGCAGATTACAGAAAAAGCCTTGTGGATGATTTAAAGGAAGATGTAATTAGCTTAAATGACGATAGCTTTATGGTGAAAAGACATCTGCGTTATGTAGAGTTTTTCAGGGCTTCATCATCGTGGGATAATCTGGAGACAATAGAGATTTCGGATATCAGGGAGCATATTGCACCTCTTATCAGGCCTAAAAAGGAAGATGAGCTGGCGCGAAGATTTGACTATCTGATATACAGTATAGATCTTGGACTGTTGCAAAGCAAAAGCATACAAAGTCCGGTGAATATAGTGGTTCAGACCGCAGAAAAGCTGTCTGCCAAATACTCAATCCCACAGGTGGAAAAGAAAAAGGAGATTATCGAAAAGGTCCAGACAAATGAATTTTGGGATAAAGTCACTATAATAGAGCTTGATACAGTAAGAGAAGCTTTAAGAGGTCTGTTGCAGTACCTTGACAGACAGGTACGGCCAATATACTATACAAATTTCACGGACTCTATAACAGATGGTACACCGGGTGAACCTTTATATGGCGGAAATGACTTGAAAAATTATCGTAAAAAAGTCGAATTTTACCTGAAAGAGCATAGTGACAAATTGTCAGTGTATAAGCTGAAAAACAACAAAAAGCTGACAGAAACGGATCTAAGGGAATTGGAACGAATTCTGTGGACTGAGCTTGGTTCAAAGGAAGATTATATAAAGGAATACGGAGAGACACCGATAGGCAGATTAGTACGAAAAATAGTCGGTGTAGATAGAGCGGCAGTAAACGAAGCCTTCAGTTGTTTTATGTCAGAAGAGCGCTTGAACATAAATCAGATGAGATTCGTAAATCTGATAGTGGACTATATAGTAGCAAATGGAAATATCGAAGATAATAAAGTATTGATGGGTGAACCATTTAAATCAGTTGGAAGTATCACAACTCTTTTCAAAGATGATATGAGTACCGCAAAACAGATAATGGAGATAGTGAATCAGATAAAGCGTAACTCCGAAGAAATTGCCTGATGTATAGCGAAGCTGTTTAGATACTGTAGATTTATGCACATGAAACACAGAAAATGGAAGAGGATGTGAAAAAACTCAATCGAGTTTTTTCACATCCCCTTTTTTTGAGCTTATATATTAGCATCTCCTGCAGACAGGTTGTGGAAGCATAATAAATTTGCAAAAATTATATTTAATTCTATAAAGCACTTGACATAGTTACTAAGAGTTACTATAATAAGCACATAAAGTAAATATAAGAAACGCAGAAAGTAATTATAGGAGTTAAACACATGAATAAAGTAGATGTAAATGGATTAACAGAACGGGAGTTTTTAGCAGAATATAAGCCGGGCGATTATGACAGACCATCGGTTACAGTTGACATGATGGTGCTTCGTATGAAGGAAGACTTAAGCTGTATGCAGGTGCTTCTGATAAAGAGAAAGGCTCATCCGGAGATAGACAAATGGGCGCTTCCAGGCGGATTTATTAACATAAAGGAATCAGCATATGAAGCAGCGTGCAGGGAGCTTAAAGAGGAAACAGGTCTTACAGACATTTATCTTGAGCAGCTCTATACCATGAGCCAGCCGGACAGGGACCCTCGTATGAGAATTATTGATATTGCATACATTGCACTGCTTCCATATGGATATGAGCAGTCTGCCGTTGCGGGTGATGACGCAAAGGATGCCAGATGGTTCGATGTGAAATTTGCAGATGAAAAACTTGAGTTTGCAAACGACTTGATTAAAATTGAATACTCCCTCAGGTCTGAGAAATTTAAAAATGGTGTAATCACAGTGGAAAACTTTGTTCCGGTCAGCGTATCAGACGAAAAGCTTGCTTTTGACCATGACCAGATTATACTGGAAGGACTTATGAGGATAAGGAATAAGGCTGAGTATACAGGCATTATGTTTAACCTTGTGCCGCGTGAGTTTACCATTCCGGACCTGCTTAAGGTGTTTGAGGTTCTTTCAGGAAAGGAAGTTCATCCAAAGGTGTTCCGTGAGAAGATTGCAGGACAGCTTGTTTCACTTGACAGGTCGCAGAGACCTATTGTCGGAAGAAAACCGGCTGCTGTGTACAGATATGTTGACCTTAACATGGATGAACGTAAACTGGTTAAAGTGCATAAGAAATATAAAAACGGTGTGATACTCACAAGGGCACAGCCATTCCATAACGGACACCTGAACATGATAAAACAGGCCGCATCGGAGTGCGAAAATCTGCTTGTTGTGATAGGCAGTGCAAACAAAAGCTATACAAAGAGAAATCCGTTTCCAATCGAATACAGAAAAAGACTTGTTGAAAACGTACTGCAGGAAGAGGATTTAAGCGGTGCAGATGTAAAGGTTATGACATTATCAGACTGGAGCATGGAGGATGCAGCTCAATATGTAAAGGAATGGGGTTCTTTCTTCTATTACAACATAGCTAATGAAATTGGAGAGAAAAGCTTTACATTCTATTACAACGACGACCCGAAGATTGCGGAAAACTGGTTTACAGATGATATTTTAAAGAATGTGACCATCAGAAACCTTGGCAGAAGCGATGTTGAGATTTCAAGTACAATGATCAGAGATTTGCTGTATAAGAAAGATTATGACAAAGTCAAGGATCTGGTTCCGCGATGGATGTGGAAGGATTTAAAGCAGCTTGGAAAAATCCTTATGGATGCAACAAATGATGATTATATGATGTAGGAGGAAATGATTATGGCAAAGAAAATTTTAGTAGTAGTGGATGCACAGAATGACTTTATTACAGGAGTTCTTGGAAACAAGGAGTGTAACGTGGCAACAAATGTTATTACAGATGAAATCAGGTCAGGAAAATATGATGACGTGATATTCACAAGGGATACGCATGATGAAAACTATCTGAATACTCAGGAGGGAAGAAAGCTTCCGGTAGCTCACTGTATTAAAGGGACAAACGGATGGGAAGTAGACGCTCGTCTTAAAGCAGCAATGAAGGAGCGTGGAGTTGACTGTGATGATATGACTTATATTGACAAGCCGACGTTTGGCAGCAAAGAGCTTGGCGAACTGCTTGCGGGATATGACAACAGCGATACAGAGATTTATTTCTGCGGATTCTGCACGGGAATATGCGTAATCAGCAACGTAGCGATTGCAAAGACGTTCTGTAAAGATGCAGAGGTGTCCGTGATAGAAAATGCCTGTGCCTGCGTAACGCCTGAAAGTCATAAGACAGCAATAGAAGCAATGAAAATGATTCAGGTCAATATTATATAGAAAGCCATTTATTAAAAATGTTTCTGACATACTAATAGTGTAAGAAATGGGAGGAGAATATTATGAAATTAAACCAGATAATCACAAGTCTTTTAGAGACTGATATGTATAAATTCAGCATGGGTCAGACAATATTCCATCAGTTTACGGATTACAAGACCACATGGACATTCAAGTGCAGAAATGAAGATGTGCATTTTACACAGAAAATGGTGCAGGAGATAACAGAACAGATTAAGGCTTTCTGTAAGCTTCGGTTTACAGAGGATGAGCTTGCATATCTTGACAATATCAAATGGATCAAAGGCTCTTATGTTGATTTCCTTCGTCTCTGGCAGCCGCGTTTTGAGGATTTTGAGATAGGAACAGATGCACCTTGTGGCTTGTCTATCGAGGCAAAAGGAACATGGCTTAACACTTCAATGTATGAGATTCCGACACTTGCCATTGTAAATGAAGTGTATTTCAGAATGGCATATGACTATGATAAGCTGCTTGACAGCTTTAAGAAGCGTTTGGATGCAAAGTATGAGAATTTAAAGAACGGACACTGGTACGCGGGTACATTCTCAGAGTTTGGTCTCAGAAGAAGACTTTCTGCTGAAGCGCAGGAGCTTGCAGTGCAGAAGTTCGCACATTTAAACGACACCCTGCACAGTTCATCAAAGTTTGTCGGCACATCAAATGTGTATCTTGCAAAGAAGTACGGACTTACACCTGTAGGCACCATGGCTCATGAGTGGATTATGTGCACAGGACAGGGCAATCACAGGCACAATCCGGCATATTCAAACTGGTATGCTCTCGATGCATGGATCAAGGAGTATGGAGTATTAAACGGTATTGCGCTTACTGACACAATCACAACAGACTGTTTCCTGCGTGATTTCCAGCTGACCTATGCGACACTTTTCTCAGGAGTGCGTCATGACAGCGGAGACCCGTATGAGTGGGGTGAAAAGATGATTGCTCATTACAAGAGCCTTGGAATTGACCCAAAAACAAAGACACTTTTATTCAGCGACAGTCTTGATTTTGAGCGTGCTGACAAGCTCTACAGACATTTCTGCAAGGAAACAAATGTAGCTTTCGGTATTGGCACATACTTAAGCAATGATACAGATGTTCCTGCACTCAATATCGTCATGAAAACCACAATATGCAATGGTATGGATGTAGCGAAGATTTCTGATACACCCGGCAAGGGGATGTGCAAAAATCCGGGTTATGTGGATTACTTAAACCGCTGCATTGATTACAGGATGAAAAATGACCGCTAGGAGGAAATGTCATGAATACAGGATTTTACCGTGTTGCCGCATCGTCCCCTGAGATTTATCTCGGGGACTGCGTGAACAATGCTGACAATATCATACACATTGCAGAGTCACTTGCAAAAAAGGATGTGCAGCTTGTGGTTTTTCCGGAGCTGTGTATTACGGGATATAGCTGTGCAGACATGTTTTTGAGAAAAGAACTGCTCGCGCAGGCTCAGCAAGAACTGGACAGGATTAAAACAGCATTGCAGGATTTAAGCATCCTTGTATGCGTGGGACTGCCGATAGAAGATGAAGCTGGCAGACTTTTCAACTGTGCTGCATATGTACACAGCGGAGAAATTGTTGGAATTGTGCCAAAAACATATATTCCCAACTATGGTGAATTTTATGAGAAACGCTGGTTTACAAGCGCAGACAAGAGATTATCAGATGAGATTACTTTAAATTATGTCGCAAACAGGCCAACAGTACCTTTTTCTCCGAATATTATTATCAAGGATCTGAGAGGCGCAATTGTCGGTACTGAGATTTGTGAAGATTTATGGGTAAGTGCGCCTCCGAGCGGGGAGCTTTGCAAAGCCGGTGCAAATATCATTATAAATCCATCAGCAAGCAATGACGTAATCGGAAAAAGAGAATACAGGCGCAGTCTTGTGGCGATGCAGTCAGGAAGATGCCGTGCCGGATACGTGTATGCGTCAAGCGGTGCAGGAGAGAGCAGCACGGATCTGGTATTTTCCGGCCACTGCATCATAGCTGATAATGGCAGAATAGCTGGTGAGACGTCAGATTATTCAAAACGTATGAATAAAAAGGTATCAGAAGATGATGTGATGAGCTCTGGTTTTGTGATAAGTGAGATAGATATTGATCGCTGCATGAATGACCGCCACAGATACAACAGCGATTCATGGGCTGATGTGCCGGATGTGATAAAAGTAATTTTAAATGGTGAAAACCGGATGAAGGATTATCAAATATGGCCAAAGAAAGTTAATCTGTATCCGTTTGTACCAAGTGATAAAAACAATCGAAAAAACCGCTGCATGGAGATTTTGTCGCTTCAGGCAAAAGGTCTGGAACAGAGACTCATATCCACCGGAATAAAAAAGGTTGTTCTTGGAATATCCGGCGGTCTGGACAGCACACTTGCACTTTTGGTATGCTGTGATGCATTTGATGCACTTGGCATTTCCAGGAAAAATATCTATGGTATTACAATGCCGGGATTTGGAACTACATCTACTACAAAAACAATTGCTGACAGGCTTATGGAAGAATTTGGTGTGACAGCCGTGGAAGTTAATATTGAGGCTGCATGCAGACAGCACATGAAGGATATAGGACATCCGGATGATGTTTTTGACGTGACATATGAAAACATTCAGGCCAGAGAGCGTACGCAAGTATTATTCGATTATGCAAATATGGTAGGTGGACTTGTAATCGGCACAGGTGATATGTCAGAGCTTGCACTTGGCTGGTGCACCTACAACGGCGACCATATGAGCAATTATGCCGTAAACTGCAGTGTGCCAAAGACACTTGTTAAATACATTGTACAGGCTTATGCCAGCGAGTGCGCGTCAACGGATGAAATGAAAAATGTACTTTGCGAAATAGCAGACCTGCCTATTTCCCCTGAACTATTGCCGCCGGATAAAGACGGTAACATAGCACAGAAAACAGAGGAGAGCATCGGCAAATATGACCTTCATGACTTCTTCCTTTATCATTTTCTGCGTAATGGAGAAAGCCGGGAGCGGATATTAAAACTTGCAGAGATTGCTTTTGCAAATGTAAGTAAGGGTGAAATAGAAAAGACTCTGGAAACATTCTTTACGCGTTTCAGGCAGCAGCAGTTTAAGCGTTCATGCATACCTGACGGACCAAAGGTGGGAACTGTTTCATTATCTCCTAGAGGTGATCTGAGAATGCCAAGCGATATGGTGGAATTGTATTAGGTCGAAGTGCAAAAAGATGAAAGAAATATTAGCTAACCACAAATGAACATCTAGTCACAGCGTAAGAAAACCGGGAGACAGGGAATGCAGCCGGGGGATGGCACACCCTCATGTAAGCGACTAGCGAAGCTGTTTAGATACTGTAGAATTATGCACATGAAACACAGAAATGCCCAGCCATGGATGGCTGGGCAAGGTGTTATGCGCCATGGACGGCGCATAAAAGCCGGTTTCGTCAAGCATAGAAACACTATAAGCATAATTCGTACAGAATCTTAACAGCAAAGCGTTAGCGCACATGAGGGTGTGCCCCACGGGCTGCGTTCCCGGTCTCCCGGTTTTCGTAGTCATGCCATGACACTGAATTACGCAGTCTTTCCGGTATAAAGCTGATAATACTTTCCTTTCTTTGAAATCAGCTCATCATGACTTCCCCTTTCAATAATGCGTCCCTGCTCCAAAACCATAATGCAGTCGCTGTTTCTGACAGTAGAAAGCCTGTGTGCGATAACAAATGTAGTACGGCCATGCATGAGCTTATCCATGCCGTCCTGAACAATACGCTCGGTACGTGTATCAATTGAGCTTGTAGCCTCATCGAGGATGAGCACAGGCGGATCGGCGATAGCGGCACGCGCAATGGCTAGAAGCTGGCGCTGGCCCTGGCTTAGGTTTGCACCGTCACCTGTCAGTACAGTATTGTAGCCGTCAGGAAGCTGGCGGATAAACGTATCGGCGTTTGCCAGGCGGGCAGCTGCGTATACTTCATCATCTGTGGCATCAAGCTTGCCGTAGCGAATGTTTTCCATGACAGTAGCTGTGAAAAGGTGGGTATCCTGCAAAACAATGCCAAGAGAGTGGCGCAGATCAGCTTTTTTAATCTTGTTTATATTGATGCCGTCATATCTTATCTTGCCGTCTGCTATATCGTAGAAGCGGTTGATAAGGTTAGTGATGGTAGTCTTTCCAGCTCCGGTGGTGCCGACAAAGGCAATCTTCTGACCGGGTGTTGCAAAAAGATCCACATCGTGCAGTACAATTTTCTCAGGCACATATCCGAAATCCACATCGTCAAATACCACGTCGCCCTCAAGCTTTTTGTAGTCCACAGAGCCGTCAGCCTGATGAGTATGCTTCCATGCCCATAAGCCGGTGCGCTCAGGGGTTTCAGTGAGCTTTCCGTTTTCTTCTTTAGCATTTACAAGTGTGACATAGCCCTCGTCAGTCTCAGGCGCTTCGTCGAGCAGTGAGAAGATACGGTCACATCCGGCAAGCGCCATGATGATACTGTTGAACTGCTGGCTGACCTGCGAGATAGGCATGTTAAAGCTCTTGTTAAAGGTCAGAAAGCTCGCAAGCTTACCAAGGGTCAGACCGCCAAAGCCTGAAAGAGCCATAACACCGCCGGCAAGAGCGCAGAGCACGTAGCTTAGATTTCCAATCTGTGCGTTTACAGGACCGAGCATGTTGGAGTACATGTTGGCATTGTAGGCGCTTTCAAAGAGTTCATCGTTTATTTTGTCGAAGGCTTCAATATTTTCCTGCTCGTGGGTAAATACCTTGACTACCTTCTGGCCGTTGAGCATTTCCTCGATGAAGCCGTTAACCTTGCCGAGGTCGCGCTGCTGCGCAAGGAAATAGCGGCTGGAGAAGCCTGCAAATTTCTTTGTCACGACTGTTGTTACGATTACCATCACGATAGTTAGCACGGTGAGAGGAATATTTAGTATGACCATTGAAACAAAAACGCTCACAACAGTGATTGCACTGTTAAGTATCTGCGGAAGACTCTGGCTGATGAGCTGGCGGAGTGTATCGATATCGTTTGTATAAATCGACATGATATCGCCGTGCGCATGTGAGTCAAAGTATCGGATTGGCAGATCCTGCATATGGGAAAAGAGCTCAACACGCAGGTTCTTGATGGTACCCTGTGATACGTAGATCATTATTTTGCTGTATGCAAACGTACTGATGACGCCGATGCCGTAGAATACGGCGACCCTTCCCATTGCTGCAAGGAGTGGTCCGTAGTCTGGAGTTCCTGTCTTAAGCAGTGGAACTATATAGTCGTCAATCAGATTTTTGGTAAACATGGTTCCCTGCACATTTGCAAGTACACTGACAAAGATACATATCACAACAATTATGCAGGCAGGTAAATATTTCTTGAAAATAAATCCCATGAGGCGCGCAAAAAGCTTACCGGGATTTTTGATTTTGGGTTTTGGCCCCCGTGGTCCTCTTGGTCCTGGCATCAGGCAGCACCTCCTTCATCAAAGTCTCCTCCGCCGTTTGTCTGGGAATCGTAGACATCGCGGTAGATTTCATTATTTTTCAGCAGATTTTCGTGAGTGTCAAAGCCGTCCACTTTTCCGTCATTCATCACGATGATACGGTCAGCATCCATGACGGATGAGATACGCTGTGCGATGATGAGCTTAGTGGTTCCCGGTATTGTTTTTGCGAGGGCAGCACGGATTTTTGAATCTGTTGCTGTATCCACAGCCGAGGTGCTGTCATCGAGTATGAGTATCCTTGGCTTTTTAAGCAGAGCTCTTGCGATACACAGACGCTGCTTCTGGCCACCGGATACGTTGGTTCCGCCCTGCTCTATGTAGGTGTTGTACTTGTCAGGGAAGGACTCGATAAAGTCATCGGCGCATGCCATTTTGCATGCCTTTATACACTCATCTGTGGTAGCGTTTTTGTCACCCCAGCGCAGATTTTCGAGTATGGTGCCCGAGAAAAGCACGTTCTGCTGGAGCACGACGGCTACCTTGTTTCTGAGAGTGTCCATGTCGTACTCACGCACATCGTGGCCTCCGACGATTACAGAGCCGGTGTCTGTGTCGTAGAGACGGCTTATCAGGTTTACAAAGGAGGATTTCGAGCTTCCGGTTCCTCCTATGATTCCGATGGTCTCACCGGATTTTATGTCTAGATTTATATCTGACAGAACCGGAGTCTCAGCAGTGTCTGAATATCTGAAGGTTACATGCTTAAAGCTTATGCTTCCGTCAGGCACATCGTAGAGAGGCTCCTTTGGATTGTGCAGTGTGCTCTGCTCATTTAATACCTCACTGATTCGTCTTGCGGATGCGAGCGAGAGTGAAATCATTACAAATACCATCGAGAGCATCATAAGATTCATCAGAATATTCATGCAATAGGTGAGAAGCGCCATCAAATCACCTGTAGTGAGTGTACTGCTTACCACCATATGAGCTCCGAGCCAGCTTATTAACAGGATGCAGGCATACACGGTAAACTGCATGAGCGGAGAGTTGTATACCACAAGGCTTTCAGCCTTTACAAATACATCGTAGATATTTTGTGCTGCCTTTGAAAAGCGCTTTTTCTCATAATCCTCACGGACGTATGCCTTTACAACGCGGATAGCAGATACGTTTTCCTGCACGCTTTCATTCAGGTCATCGTAGCGCTTGAAGGCTCTGTCGAAGTATTTCATGGCTGCCTTACTGATGAAAAGCAGCACAGCTCCAAGTACGATGACGGCGATTAAGTAAATTGTCGCAAGACGCGGGCTGATGAAAAATGACATAGCCATCGCACATATTATGGATGCAGGAGCTCTCATAGCCATGCGAAGCATCATCATATAAGCATTCTGGATGTTTGTCACATCGGTTGTCATACGTGTGACAAGGCTAGCGGATGAGAATCTGTCGATGTTTGCAAAGGAAAAGGTCTGGATGTTGCGAAACATTGCAGCACGCAGATTCTTTCCAAAGCCCATGGCGGCCTTTGCACCATATTTTGCACCGAGACATCCTGTCAAAAGACCAAACAGTGCTGCGACAATCATCCACACACCCATGATATAGATATGCTTTGTATCGCCCTTATTGACACCGTTGTCTATGATTGATGCCATGAGAAGGGGGATGATGGTATCCACAGCCACCTCAAGCAGCATGAAAACAGGTGTCGCAATCGAAGCCCATTTGTATTCCTTTATTTGGGCACCTAATGTTTTTAACATATGTTTTGTCCTTTCTTATTATATTTTTATAAAATTTCTAACTAAAAAACTTGCATTTAATTAGTTAGTGTGCTAAGTATATTATAGATATACTTTTTTTATTGTCAAGAAAAATTTATGAGAGGATTTCAGTTATGAAGGAGTTTACACCGGATAAATACTTAGGACACAAGATAAATCGCATCAGCAGGAGCATAGACAGATATTTTGACAGAAAAAGGTGCAGCAAAAACGAGTGCATACCGCGAAGCCAGGGCATGATGATTGGATATATAATGGATAATCAGGGCCAAAATATATTTCAAAAGGATATCGAGGCAGAGTTTCACCTGTCGGGAGCTACCGTGACAAATATGCTTAAAAGTCTTGAGAAAAAGGGCTATATTGTGCGCACACCTATGGAAAATGATGCAAGGCTTAAGAGGATTGAGCTGACGCAAAAAGCGCTGGACCACGAAAACCGTGTGAGAGAAAATATAAGGGCTTCCTGCGGGTGCCCTGTGGTTCTCCATCATCCGAGAACCGGAGCAGCGGCATCTCAGCGCCCACGGAAAATGCAAAGCAGTTATGCCGTGCATCGTAATGCTTCTTCTTAATCTTCTCGATAAATGCATACGCCTCTTCTTCTGTCTCAACCGGGGCAATCTGCGCAATAAAACGGGATTTCTTCTCGACAATCTCGCCCTCTGCACCTTCGATCAGTTTGATATAATCCATAACGTCCCTTTCAGTTCCGTCTACTTTGTATCCAGAAGCTTCTTCAACTCACTCATAAACGTATCCGCATCCTTGAACTGACGGTAGACGGATGCGAAACGCACATATGCAACCTGATCCAGATCACGAATCTGATCCATTACAATCTCACCAATCTTCTCGCTTTCGATTTCACGCACGCCGAGATTGAAAATCTTGTTCTCGATCTCATCCACACATGCCTCGATCTGATCCACAGATACCGGACGTTTGTGACAGGAACGTACCACTCCTGACTCAATCTTGGAACGGTCATATGTCTCACGATTCTTATCCTTCTTGATTACAATCAGAGGAATCGTCTCTACCTTCTCATACGTAGTAAAACGCTTTCCACATTCATCACACTGTCTTCTTCTACGGATTGCCTCGTTGTCATCTGCTGGTCTTGAGTCAATCACACGCGTATTATCATCTCCGCAAAATGGGCACTTCATATGTTTATTCCTTTCCTCCCTGAATTTTCCGTATATCGCAGGCATCAATATCGACCAGAACAATGTCCGGTCCGATACGCACAATGTTGCAATACCGGATGTAATATTCCGTTCCCGAACCAAAGCAGGAAAATAATTTTCCCGGTCCCGGTACGATGATTGCAAGTATCTTCCCTGTCTCACAATCAAACTCGACATCGGCAACATAGCCGAGCCGCCTGCAATCTTTGCAGTTTATAACTTCTTTTTCTTTTAATTCTAAAAAGCGCATCGCATACCTTCGCTTTTTATAGTTAGTATATGCGAAAGCTTATCGCTTGTCACCTTCAAAAATAAGTACCATCGTTCCCGGTCCAACGTGTGCTCCGACGATTGGTCCGACCTCGCTCATAATGATCTTATTTGGATGATACTTCTCCTCTACCTTTGCCCGGACATACTCCGCATCCTCCGGACAATCCGCGTGACAGATCAGTACTACATCCTGCTTGTCTGCATAGCCTCCTGTACAGATATCCATCTCTGCAAGCAGCTGGTTTAACGCTTTCTTACGTCCACGCACTTTACTCTCAGCTGCAAGTCTTCCCCTCTGTATCCACATGCAGAACCGGCTTCAACTGGATCATGCCACCGATAACGGCTGCCGTCTTGGAGATACGTCCACCTCTCTGCAAATAGGTCAGATCATCCACCGTGAATTTGTGCACGATACGATGCTTCAGCTCTTCGAGTGCCTGCATGTTCTCTTTGACGGACATGCCTTTTTTCTTGTTCTCAATCGCATGATAGATCAGCAGTCCATGTCCACCACTCGCGCAGATGGAATCAAACACACAGATTTCCGCATCCGGATATTTCTCCTGCATCTCTTCCTTACATACAAACGCGTTGTTGATCGTACTGCTGATACCGGAGGAAAGACAGGTAAATAATACGTCTTTTCCTGCGGACAGTGCCTTCTCAAACTCCTCTTCAATATCGTTGATGTTCGGCGCTGCTGTCTTTGTTCCCTGTCCCGCACGCATGCGGTCATAGAACTCTTTCTTTGTCAGTGTTTTTTCTCTTCCATCAAATACTTCATCGCCGATTTCAAAGCTGATTGGAATAATCACGACGCCCTGTTCCTCGGCATAGCCGACTGGTAAATCGTTCGATGAATCAGTGATAATAACGTAATCTCTTCCCATACTCTCTCCCATCTTATGTATTAATATCGTGATATACAAGTCGTACATAATTACGAATTCCACACAGACACGCTCTCGCTCGGTTCATCACGCAGTGGTACTAAATTCACGGCAAACAAGTTTGCCATTCATTAAGTACCAGCGTGCTTCAACGGTCTGTGTCAGAATTGTAATTATGTACAACTTGATACACTTTATTATATTAACACATATCGTCTACTTTATTATTTTAACCGGGCACTTCTCTTTACATGTCCCACAGCCGGTACATTTCTCGTAATCGACAACTGCGAGGTGATCTTTCACGGTGATTGCGCCCTGTGGACAGTTTCTCTGACACAGACCACATCCGATACAGCCTGCGCTGCAGACCGCCTTTACGTCTTTACCGAATTCCTTCGAATTACACTCGACGATTGCACCGGCATCTTCCGGTACCATCTCGATGATATGTCTCGGACAGGCAAGTACACACTGTCCGCAGGACTTACATTTGTCTTTGTCCACAACTGCCACACCATCTACGATGGAAATTGCATCAAACTGGCAGGCACGCTTACATGAACCATAACCAAGACAACCGAAGCTACAACCCTTTGGTCCGCCGCCTGGTGCATTCGCCGCAATCTGGCAATCCTCTGGTCCGACATAATCGTACGCATCCTTTGCTTTCTCGCAGGTTCCGGCACATTTCACATGTGCTACATGTCTGACACTGTCGATCTCCCCACCGACGATCTCTACAATCTTCTTTGCTACGGCCTCGCCACCGACCGGACAGGCATCCGGCTTCGCTTCGCCTTTTGCGATTGCAGCCGCAAGACCATCACACCCCGGATATCCACAACCTCCACAGTTATTACCCGGCAATGCCTCACGTACTTTAATTTCTTTTTCGTCTACTTTGACTTTAAACTTCTCGCTCGCTACACCCAGAAGGATTCCGGCTAAAATTCCGACAATTCCAATGACCGCAGCCGCGTACAAAATCGATGCTCCCATTTCTTCGCCTCCTCTAAATCAATCCGTTCAATCCAAGGAAAGCGATTGCCATAAGACCGGCTGTGATCAGCACGATTGGCGCTCCTTTGAAGCTTTCCGGTATATCATTTTTATCAATCTTCTCCCGGATGCCTGCCATTACGATAATCGCAATCGCAAATCCGACTGCGGAGAACATACCGTTGATGATAGACTCTCCAATGTTTAAATCATCCTGCACATTTTTGAGTGCGATACCAAGCACTGCACAGTTTGTTGTGATCAGTGGCAGGTACACGCCCAGCGCTTCATACAGCGATGGAATCGTCTTCTTTAAGAACATCTCCACAAACTGTACCAGTGCCGCAATCACTAAGATAAACACAATCGTGTTCAGATAAGAAAGCTTAAGTGGCACAAGCACGAAATGATAAATCACACTTGTCACCGCCGAAGCAATCGTCATAACGAAGATAACCGCACCGCCCATACCGGCTGCTGTGCTTACCTTCTTTGATACTCCTAAAAATGGACAGATACCCATGAACTGGCTCAGGATTACATTGTTCACAAGAGCAGCGGATATCGCTAATAAAATAATGTTCATATCCTACTCCTCCTTTCCCTTGCCTGCACACATGGCATTTGCACAGCTTGCGCAATCTGCCAGTCTGCATGTCTCTGCCTTCTCGCCCGTCTTCTTTGCCTTCTTGATATGACGACGGTTGATAAATGCAATGATAAATGCCAGTACAAGGAATGCGCCCGGTGCCGATACAAAAATACTTGCCGGCTGGAACAGTCCCTGATCGGACAAGATCTGGAAGACCTTCTCACTTGCATGACTCTCAGCAAAATTCTCAACAGCCTTTACAAAACTGAATCCAAAGATGCTGCCAGATCCAAGGATCTCACGGATGATACCGATGGTAGTCAGTCCGACTGTAAATCCAAGTCCCATACCGATACCATCAAAGATGGATGGAATCACCGGATTCTTTGATGCATAGCTCTCTGCTCTACCTAAGATGATACAGTTTACAACGATCAGTGGAATGAAGATTCCCAGGCTGTCGTTCAGGCTTGGAATATATGCCTGCAGTAAAAACTGTACGATTGTTACAAAGGAAGCGATGATTACGATGTAAGCCGGAATACGCACCTTGTCCGGAATCAGCTTCCGGAGCAGGGAGATCATAAAGTTGCTCATCGTCAGGATCACCATCGTTGTAAGTCCCATACCCAGTCCATTGATCGCGGAAGATGTAACCGCAAGTGTCGGACACATACCAAGCATCTGGACAAAGGTTGGGTTCTCTGTGATAATACCATTCTTTAAACGTTCTGCTATCTTTCCCATATTAGTTCGCACCTCCTACTGTCAGGAATCGAATTGTACGAAGTGCCGCATTGACTGCATTTGTTACTGCCGATGTGGTAATCGTCGCACCAGACAATGCATCGATCTCACTGTCCTTCGTCGAACCGGTCTTTGTATATTCAAACTTATTGACCTGCTTGCCAATAAACTGTGACTTGAATTCATCGGTATCTGCTTCCATACCAAGACCTGCCGTTTCATTCAATGTCAGGAACGAAATACCTGTAATCTGATACTCGGTGTTGATACCAATTGCCATCTGGATATCTCCGCCATAGCCGGCTGTACTTGTGATAAGTACCACATAGCCAACCAGCGTGTTTTTCTCATCATCACCGGCGAAACAGATATCGTCGATGTGTACATTTTCAAATCCATAAGACTCCAGCAATGGATTGATCTGCTTCACTACATCTCCGTCCTCTTCCACGCTTAGAATACGGGGTGCTTCCGGAAGTACCTCCGCATACGCATCGTTCTTTGCCTGCTCCTGTGCCTTCTCGATCGGGTCCTTTGTGACACTGTAGACACCGCCTAATGCAGCGCCCATCACAACGGTGATCACACAGATTGCAACGATTGCAACCACGATGCCCTTGACATCCATCTTGTCTTTCTTCTTTGGTTCTTTGTCATCACCTTCTGAAGCATCTTCTGTCTTTGCAGCTTTCTTTGCTTCCTTCTTTGCCTCTTTCGTTGCAAGCTTTGCCTGCTTCTTATCCTTGATCTCGGCACCCTCGCCAAATGCCTTCGGTACGGTTGCACGCTCGATCAGAGGTACTAACAGGTTCATGATGATGATGGAATAAGAAACACCCTCGGTACTGCTTCCAAAGATACGAAGTACAAATGTTAAAAGTCCAAGTCCGATCGCGTAGATTACTTTTCCTGAGGAAGTGATCGGGCTTGTCACATAATCGGTTGCCATGAACCATGCACCAAGCATCAGACCGCCACCACACAAATGTGCAGCCACATAAACCGGTACATTGTAATCCTTCGTTGCTGCATAGATTGCAACTGCGATTGTAAAAGTTCCAATGTAAATCAAAGGAATCTTTGGGCTGATTACCCTCTTGCAAAGCAGATAGATTGCACCGATCAACAGTGCAACCACGGATGTCTCACCAATGGTACCTGCCGTATATCCAAGGAACATGCTACGCAGGTTTACCATGCCGGTAAGCTTGAGTGTTGCAAGTGGTGTTGCAGTTGCCACACCGTCATATACGAAGTTTGTCATATAACGAGAGAACGACAGCAACAGGAAGCATCTAGCTCCAAGTGCTGGGTTCATAAAGTTCTGTCCAAGTCCACCAAAAAGCTGTTTTACAATGATGATTGCAAATGCAGAACCAGCAATCGCCATCCAGATTGGAAGGTTTGGTGGCAGGTTCAGAGCAAGCAGCAATCCGGTTACCACGGCAGAGAAATCTCCAACCGTCACCTTCTTGCCCATACATTTCTGATATAATGCTTCAAACCCAACACAGCTTCCGATACAAACTGCGACCAGCAATGCCGCATACCAGCCAAATATGTACAGACCGAATGCCGTTGCCGGAACTAATGCGATCACAACATCGAACATGATATCCGATGTCGTTGCCTTGCTTCTCACATGCGGGGAAGCAGAGACCTTTAATTTCAAATTTTCCTGTTCCACTTTCTCGCACCTCCTATTTCTTGCGATTCGCCAAAATGGCTTTTCTTGTGCCTGCAATCGTCTGTGTCAGATGGCGCTTCGCCGGACATACATACGAACAACAGCCACACTCACAGCATTCCATACCATTTAACTTCTGGAACTCCTCCAGATCACCCTGTTCTGCCAGTGTCGCAAGCTTGTTCGGCATCACTCTGCCCGGACAAACCTCCACACATCTGCCACAGCGGATACAGTTACTCGGCTCATACTCTGAGACCTCATCCTTCGTCATACATAGAATTGCCGATGAGGACTTCGTAACCGGAATATTCAGATCATAGATGGCTTTTCCCATCATCGGACCACCGGCAATGATCTTCTCCGGATCCTGCAGGAATCCACCAGCTGCCTCGATCAGCTCTGCAAAGCTTGTACCTATCCGTACAAGATAGTTGCATGGTTCTGTAATCGCATCACCGGTCACAGTCACCAGTCTCTGAATCAACGGTTTGCCCTGCCGTACAGCTTCACAGATGGAATACACCGTATCTACATTATGTACGATACAGCCGGCATCTGCCGGAAGCATCTTCGAATTGATATACCGTCCGGTATTCGCATAGATGAGCTGACGTTCTGCTCCCTCCGGATACTTGGTCTTCATGGAATTGACCTTGATGTCCGGATCATTTCCAAGCACTTCCTTCAACTTCTGGATTGCCTTTGGCTTGTTATCCTCGACCGCGATGATTCCCTTTGCTTTCGGGAAGATTGCAAGTGCAAGACGCAAGCCCTCGATCACCTTGTCCGTCTCATCAAGCAGACGACGGTAATCCGATGTCAGATATGGCTCACACTCGGATGCATTCACGATAATGTAATCAATCTCGTCTGCATTCTTCGGTGAGAGTTTGACATTCGTCGGGAATCCGGCGCCACCCATGCCGACAACGCCTGCGTTCTTGATTGCTTCCAAAATCTCTTCCTTTGTAAGCTCCGCAAGTGGCTTCTCATTTTTCACATATTCAATTTTCTCAAACTGATTGTCAT
>ENA-UPXB01000629-UPXB01000629.1-human-gut-metagenome-genome-assembly--contig:-NODE-629-length-26873-cov-4.906591_pt1 | contig 26873 bp, 25 predicted proteins | sample MGYA00250055_ERZ773386 | MGnify/ENA primary metagenome ERZ773386 (study PRJEB29103, sample SAMN06111974) | human gut metagenome | biome: human gut; feature: ankylosing spondylitis patient; material... | reverse complement strand
CTGAGCTTCATCCTCTTCATCGCCGTCATCGCCGGTATCGTGCAGCTGGTCGAGATGATTGTAGAGAAGTTCTCACCCCAATAAATTCCACATATGACATCCATCCAAACGTGGTGTCATTTCTATGATGTACGGATGACCGTTCATTACTTTCATCTGGAAATAAACCGGACCATTCAATATTCCAATCCGATTACAAGCATCTTCTACGATTCTTTTTATTTTAGAATTAGCTGTATTACAAACGGCTTTACTTGGAACAATATGTTTATGTATCAACCCGGTATATTCCGGCCAAGTATCCCGATCCGAAACAATTAAGAATCGCATTACTCCGTTGACCATATAACCGTTAACTGAAACCTCTGGCCCTTCGATGTACTTTTCAACAATAACTTTTCCCTCTCTAGAATATTTAACCACATCTTGAAAATGAGACTCAAATTCAGATTGTGAACGAATTAAAAAAATACCTCTTTGCCCTTGCGCATCTGATGGTTTTAAAATAGCAGGATATTGAATTGCTATTTTATCTATAGAATCTAACACTTGAAAAGGTATATTTCCTTCACATTCCAATGTTAGTCTCTCACGCATCAAGTTCTTATGATTACAAACATTCGCTGCATAAGAAGAAACAAAATGAGGTAATCCAAGTCTCTCACTCAATCGACATGCTACAGGCATCGCTAAGTCTGATCCTGTTGAATAGACCACATCAATTTTATTATCAACTATAAAAGTTGCTAATTTCTCCTCATCTAATATATTAATCAAATTAAAATGATCTGATAAATCCGCAGCAGGTCCATCTTTAGCCATTGCACATGTGAATGTCTCACATCCCATTTTTTTTAATTGGCTAACTGCATCCATTTGTACTGCCGCAACTCCCAATATTAGAACTTTCTTTCCCATCATTTTTATTAGTAGATCTCATTTTAAACATTCCTTCACACACTCAATCACATAATCCACATCTTCATCAGACAAGCAGGTATGAAGCGGCAATGTCACAACATTTTTAAATTGCTTATAAGCATTTGGATAGTCCTCTATCTTGAACCCCAATTTCTTATAGCCTGTGTGCATAGGAAGCGGTTTATAATGTACATTGGTCGCAACTCCTAATCCGGCCATTTTCTCTATAAATTTGTTCCGTTGTTCGGCATCTTTGTCATTCAGATTTATAATATATAAATGTCCAGAAGAGACAATATCTGAAGTATAATGCGTTACCACCGTAATAGGTAGCCCCTTCAATCCTTTATTATAACGGTCTATAATTTCTTTTCGACGGGACAAAATCTCATCATACCTTTTTATTTGTCCTAGACCTATGCCCGCACAGACATCTGTCATATTACATTTATACCATGGCCCAATAATATCATACTCCCACGCTCCCAACTTCGTTTTTGCCAAAGCGTCTTTACTCTGACCATGAAGACTCATTATCTATCCCTTCAATATCTCTCCAAACAACCGCACCGCCTTCCGCTGTTGTTAGGTTTTTCACCGCATGAAATGAGAAATTCGTAAAATCGGCGACAGAACCTATTGGGAATTTTTTATATGAGGCTCCAAAAGAATGAGCACCATCAGCCATAACAATCACTCGATTCAAGGCTTTTTGAATCGGGTTATCATTTGGATGGAATAAATTCTTTTTCCGTTCTACTATATCGAAAATCGTATCATAGCCACAAGGAATACCAAACAAATCCACCGGGATTATAGCTTTTGTTCTCTCGGTTATCGCCGCTTCTAATTTCTCATAATCCATCGTGAACTTTCCATGCTCACAATCTATCATGACCAATCTTGCCCCCACATGCTCTACCACACTTGCGGTAGCTGTATAAGTATAGGCTGGAACAATAACCTCATCACCGATTCCTATACCTAATATACGCAAAGTTATCTCAGCACATGCCGTATTTGAATTCAAACAAACAGCTTTTGAGGTATGACAACGTTCTGCTACCAGCTGTTCTAATTTTTTAGTTTTAGGTCCGGTAGTTATCCAACCGGACTTCAAAGCATCAACAACTTCACTGATCTCTGCCTCTGTTATATCAGGGGGACTAAATAATACGTGTCTCATGACTCTTTATAAATTTCCTTATTATTTCTTTTTCTTATTCTCCGCCTCAAAACCATACCCATAGCCGTATCCATAACCATAATGTTTACCATAGCCATAACCGTATTTCTTACCATAACCGTAACCATAGGTGTTCTTACGTTTGCTCAGGTCGATTCCATTGATCACTACCGCCAACTTGTCAAATTTATGCTCGTCCCTAAGAACATTAATGTAGCAGAAAGCGGCTTTCGGGGTCACGTCCGCACGGCAGACATAAACACACATGTCGGCCACACGGCTTATTATGGCCGTATCAGTTACCATACCGATCGGGGCTGTATCCAGCAACACGTAGTCATAACGGGATTTCAATTGCTCTATCGCCTTCTCCAAGGTATCACGGGCTACCAGTTCCGTCGGGTTCGGGGGAATCGTTCCTCCTAAAAGGATATCCAGGTTCGGACTGATGCCGGAAGGCTGCACAAGATCAAAAAGATCCTTATCCTCCGGATCCATCAGATAATTAGATATTCCTTCCTGCCTTTTCGATAAATCGAAGACCTTATTCAAGCCCGGCTTACGGATGTCCATACCAACCACTACCACCTTCTTTCCCAAATAAGCCAAGCTGACAGCGAGATTTCCGGTCACGAAAGACTTACCTTCTCCGGGCTGCGTAGAAGAAAAAAGTATGACCTTTTGATCTTTCCGGAGCATAAAGAGCAGATTGGTCCGCAAACCTCGGAAGGTCTCCTCCATCATGTCGTTCTTATTCTCGCGCACCACGATCGCTCCCTTATCGGAGGATTTATGACCACACAAGGGCAATTCGCCCAAAATCGGAACATTCGTCAATTGCTCCACATCGCCACGATTCTCGATCTTATATTTCAATAATTCCACGACAAAGATGATTCCCACCGGAATAAACAGGCCCACCACAAACGCAGCCAATAAAAACACGAGCTTCTTGGGAGCCACAGGATCCTTCCCGGGTAATGGTTCCTCTACAATACGACCATTATTAGCCGTGGCTGCCAATGTGATCGCATTTTCCTCCCGCTTCTGCAACAGCATGATATATAAAGTCGCCTTGATTTCTTGCTGGCGAGAAATAGTCATGAACTCTTTCTCTTGCTTTGGAGCATCACTAATCCGGCTCTCAAATTTACTAGCCTGACGCTCAATATCTTTCTGGGCGATTTGTAGTCCTCGCAAGACACTATTCACGGTTGTCTCGACATTGCGTCTCATCGCCTCAACGCCGGTGTTCATGTTTATCACCGCCGGGTTATTTTCCGAAGAGGTACGTAATAAACGTTTACGCTCGATGATCATCGTGTTATATTGTTCAATCACCCTAGTGAGGTTTTGATCCTGTAACCCTACGTTTGCAGGAATTACCTCTTCCTTGTTGACCGGATCGTTGATATAGGTACGCAGAAATTGAACCAAGCTGATCTGTGTAGCGTTCTCCGTACGTTGCTGCTCATACTTGGAACTCTCTTGTAAGGCTAGACGGGCATCACTTGTCAAATCCGTCAGACCGGATCGTTGCTTGAAATCCGCCAACTCGCTCTCCGCCGTACCCAACTCATGGTTAATTATACCGATACGCTCCTCTATGAACTCAGCGGTTTTCTGAGCTACCTCATTCTTCTCATCGTTCGCATCTTGATTATAGAACGCAACCAAACGATTCACGAAATCCACGCCTCGCTCCTTTACTGTATTGTTCACGCTGATCTTCGCTATCGTCGTGGTCTGGGAAGAGGCGGTCACGCTCAAGTCTTTCATATAATCCTCGGCGGTCTCCGTCGGCGTATTTATGGTAACACGTAAAGCGATTTCCTCTTCTTCCATATACAAGGTATCGCCTTGCGTAAAGCTTAAAACACCCACAGGTGTTGGTAACACCGCCGGCAATTGATCAAATGCCTGTTCTATCTCTTGCTCTTCCTTATCTTGCACATATTCAGCCTTAACAGACAATTTTCCTGTTTTTGTAAATGTAAGATCCAGCTTAATCGGCTCCTCCAATTTATCGGCCTCTTCCGGTGTCATATAAATCCGCACCGGACTATTCTTATAAAGAGGTATCGCATAACCGAACGCTCGCTTTTCCGCTACACGAACATATAAATTCAGGTCGTTCACGACTTTTTTTATCAATGTACGGGATTTCAATATCTCCACCTCGTTATCAAAATTATTTGTCATGGAAAACATTCCCAAGTCTTGAATGGCCGCCAACGGATTGTTGCCCGAACCGCTTCGCTTATCCTCCTCCTTTATCAACACGGAACTGGAAATGTTATATACAGTCGTTTGATAACGAAGAAACAGGTAAGTGGCGATGCAACATATCAATATACTAGCCACAAACCAACGCCAATAAAAAAGGTATTTAAATAAAAGAGCGACCAAATCAATCTCTTGTTCCTCGTTCTCTATCCCAGTGTTATTATTTATCCGTTCGTCTATCATCTCTCTTAATTTTCAATTCTCAATTTTCAATTACTTAAGTATGTTTACCAACAGGCCGGCAATAGATACCAGAATCGAGAGTGAGCTTACCCAAAGGGTCGTGCTGTTACCGATATCGGAGTTCTTAGCCTTCGTCTTGTTCGGGGTCACGTAAATAATATCGTTTTGCTTCAGGTAATAATACGGGGAAGTCACGACTTCGGCATTATTCAAATTCAAGTTAATGATCTCACGCTTACCGTTCACGTCCTCACGGATCAGCTTGACGTTATCACGGACACCGTAAATCGTCATATCACCTGCCATCGCCAAAGCCTCCAGAACGTTCACCTTCTCGTTGCCGATCGTGAAGCTACCCGGACGGGCCACCTCACCCAACACGGAGATCTTGTAATTAGACATACGGACCGTAACGATCGGGGATTCCTTCAAATAAGGTTTCAAACGCTCACGAATCAAGTCCTCCGCCTCGTTCTTGGTGAGACCACCCACTTCCAAGCGACCGATAACAGGGAAATCGATCTCTCCTTTATTATTCACCAAGTATTGCTGCATGGTCGGTTGCGTGGTCGTACTGATATTTGTCAAAGCCGCATTGATTGGAGTCTGTACCGTCAAGTTGAATGGGGTCGCAGCCTTCGGGTCTGTCGTATTGACCGTGATGCTCAACAAGTCTTTTGGCATGATCTTGGCGTCATACAAAGGAAGTACCTCCTCGGAATCGTTCACTGCCTCTGGGTTTTGGAGGTATGGTACGTTCTTATAAGAGGTACAACTCGCTACCAATAGAGGTAGAGCTAATAAAAGTAGTAATCTTTTGATTTTCATATTATTTTGTTATCTTTTTTTATTTCATTGAACACAGAATGATATGGATTTAGCGAAACAAACGAGAGAAAAAGCCTTTCGGTTTCTCCGGTTCGTATTCCGACTCGTATTTCCGCATTAAATCCTCATAGGAAAGTCTTTTACTCACCATCTCGTAAATCATACCCCAGTCCGGGAGACCACCAAGATTACGATCATCGATAAAGAGATCTACTTTCAGTTTGCGGGAGAAATGGTTGTTCTGCCCTTTCTCCTCCTCCGGATAATCACGGTTTACGGCATAAAACTCCAAGCCACGGTCACGGCAGAAGGCAATAGCATCATCTAAAAGCTGGCCCTCACGTACACTCCATAAGATCAGCTTGTGGCGTTCCGATTGTAACTTTTTTAATGTCTCAATGGCGAAAGGAAGCTCCTTACCGATCGCCGGATATTTATGCTCAACGATCGTACCGTCAAAGTCTACCGCTATTAGCATGTCGATTGATTTTTGTTTTATGATTTATGATTCTTGATTTTTGGTGTCCAATTCCGAGAATTTGGAGTTTTGGCTCTTGAACTCGGGGACAAAAGATTTCATCTCCTTTACCATCGGAAGGATTTGGACACGAAGGGATAATTCTGCCAATAAATTGATATGCTCTACCACGTCCGTATAAGCGTACTCCCGGACCGCAGCCACACGAATCTTCTCATGAGGAGTCTCCTTCGTATTCTCTTTCTTGCTCAATAACTCCTCATATAATTTCTCTCCAGGACGAAGACCGGTATATTTGATCTCAATATCCTTATTCACCTGTAAACCAGATAATTCAATCATACGTCTTGCCAAATCCGCTATCTTCACAGGCTCCCCCATGTCAAAGATAAAGATCTCACCACCTTTACCTAGCGTACCGGCTTCCAGCACCAAACGGCAAGCCTCCGGGATCGTCATAAAGTAACGGATGATATCGGGATGGGTCACCGTAACAGGACCTCCCTGAGCGATCTGATCACGAAAACGGGGGATCACGGAACCGTTACTGCCCAATACGTTGCCAAAACGGGTCGTGATGAATCTCGTATGACCACTCACCTCTCCTCTCCCGATCGCTATGCTTAAGCTCTGTACGTATATCTCGGCCAAGCGCTTGCTACATCCCATAATATTCGTGGGGTTAACCGCCTTGTCCGTACTGATCATCACGAACTTCTCGACACCATAAGCGACCGCAGCGTCCGCCATCACACGGGTACCAAATACGTTCGTTCGAATTGCCTCGCAAGGATTCTCCTCCATTAAAGGTACATGTTTGTAGGCCGCCGCATGAAACACCACTTGAGGAAGCCAATTACGGAACACATAATCCACACGATCCAAATTACGGACATCTCCGATCACCGGGACAAAATTCAAGTCCTTGAATTTCTCCTCCAATTCCAAACGGAGGTTATGCATCGGAGTCTCGGCTGAGTCGAAACAAACAAGCCTCTTTATCTGGAAATGAGCTAATTGGCGGCAGATCTCACTACCGATACTCCCAGCGGCTCCCGTGACAAGGACTGTCTTCCCTTTCAATAGATTACCGATCTCACCCAGATTAATATTGATCTCCTCACGCCCTAATAAATCCTCTATACGAATCTCACGAACAGAGCGTTTCATGTTTCCACCACGGAGTTCTTCCATCTCAGGAACAACTAACGTTTTCAGGGAAGTCTGCTCACAATAACGGATCAGACGATCACGTTCCTGCTGGACCACCTTTATATTAGGAAAGAGAATACCATCTAAATTGTTGCGTGGGATCAAGCGATACAAATCTTCCACGCTTTCTATCTGATAAACAGGCAACTCCGCAATTCGAATACTTTTCTTGAAACTTCCAAACGCAACAAAGCCCACTATACTATAATTTTGCATGAAGACATGACGATTCGCAGACGTAGCGATCATCACGCTCTCTTCCTCCGTACCAAAAACCAATACACGTTTACGTTTTTTACCGAGTTGCGACAGGACACTATTATAAACATTTATTACGAATACACGCAAGGTGATCAGCATCACAATTGTCAACGTACAGTCCGTGATTCCTCCCACCCAATATACGGAGGGGCTGAAATTGGCCTTTAAAGCCACAAGGATCAAAAACATAAGGATCGATTTAGAGATCGCCACGCCACCAATCCTCCACAATCCCCGCAGCGTGGAATGACGAATAACCCCATGATAGACCTTGAACGCAAAGAAAGAGGCAACACTGGCCACAAATGAGGCCGTGCCTACTTTCAATATATTGGACTCCCCTATATGTATGCGCAGGAGAGAAAATAACCCAAGCACTCCCACCAACGACACACCAAGGGAAACAAATAGATCCGCACAAAAAATGACCCAACGGTTGATATACCGCAAATTTACCAGACGGCCCAAAGCCAAGCGCCATCTGCCCTTACGAAAGTTCATCATTTGTATTTATTTTTTCTTGTATTTTACAGAGCATAAAAGTTTAGCGACCGAACCTACCAAAAGGCTGGAGTGGTATAAGCTAAAGCAAGAGTTTAGTCTATCGGTTAAAGAAAAAGGGCTTCTCCTCGCTACTAGAGATAGCTGACCCCTTGATCGATACCGGTCGCCTTATCCTTATATGTTTATTAATCAAGGATATATAAATTTAGTATTCAAACTTTTCCCAACGGCGGCGCCTGTGACTCGTGGCGTCCCGAAGCGGCGGGCGTAATACAGCTTTCCGTCCGCAAGATCGTACCATCACCCTGGTGGATGATTTGGATCGCATGGGTTGCATTGGGCACGATCTGCACATTGCAACCGTAGATATGGAAGACGAAACGTGCTTGTTCCGCCCGCTCATGGTTTTCTGTCATATCGTAATTTTTTCAGTAAGGTTATCACTTTTCGTTTCCCTTGGAAAACGAGGTATATATGAATTGCCCTATGAAGTATATATCAATTACCTAACGCAGTATATATCCTCGGGCATATGCAGTATATCTTCTCAAAAACGGCCAGTTGAGCGGTGTCTGAGACGACTGCTCCACGCATCGTTGATACGGGCACGGATGTTGCAAATGCTTTTGCCCTTCGTGATTCGGGGGGTGATGGGTAGAAAGAGGCGGATGAAGCGCTCTTTGACCATCTCCTCGGGGGTTATTTTCAGCTCGTTCTCTTGCATGACCAGAATGACTTGGGCCAACTCGGTAACTGTCTGGCACTCGACGATCTGCGCAAGATAGCGTTCCAGATCCTCTTCTTTATTTATATAGGCACGAAAACGGATCGTTTCAGGCATGAGACCGGATCTACCGTCCCCCTCTTCTTGGAAGGTCTCCCCGCAATATTCCCCCACATAGAAGTTCTGGATGGCTTCCGTAGCGTTGGGGAGTATCTGGTTATTGCCGCCGTGTATGGTAATCGTTATATCAGACATAAGGTATATATATGAATCGTTTGTCAATGAAAAGTAAACAGTTTGTCAACGGTTATCAACGGATTTGATTTCGCTATCCGGGGGTTGTACTTTCGCATTGTCAACAATAAGTTTAATCTTTTAAAAAAAAGAAGTATGATTAATTATTCAACTTACATGTGGAAAAGTCCACTGGATGAGACAGCAAAGGAACAGGCGTACGCCAAGAACCAAGTGACGAAAGTGATGAGTTTCGATGATTTCGTGAAGCACATCTCAGATCACAACGGTGTTTTCACACGCGGCACGGTAAAAGGCGTGGTAAGCGACACCTGCTCATGTCTAGTGGAACAATTGCTGAACGGCTACAAGGTACAATTTGGCGAACTAGGAATCTTTAGCATCTCCATCACCTGCGAGCCGGCCGCTACACTCAAGGACTTCTCCAGCGATAATATCAAGGCGGTGAACATTCTATTCAATCCGGGTATAGACTTCGAGAACCTACGTTCTAAGGCAGAATTCAACCTAGTAACCAGTCGTGCGATCCAAGCCGCCTCGCTGAAGGCGGTAAAAGAGAATAAAGACACGGTGGACTTGGCTGCATTGAAGAAAGGAGACTCAGAATCTCCTGATGAGATCTAAATCCTACCATTGAGAAATACGGCTCTTAAACCATGAAGCTTATTTTATTCATTTATTTAAAGACTACAAGTATGAAAAAAACAAATTGGAAGAGCGTCTTGCTCTACATCATCCGTATTGTCGAACTGGTCATCACCGGTGCTGCCGGTGGAGCCGCTAGCGGTTGGATCGGATGAGAACCATCACGCTGATTATCGTGCATTGCTCTGCCAATAGGCAGGGCAGCACTTTACGGATGATGGACATCGACCGTCTGCATCGCTATCTCGGCTGGAAAGGCTGCGGATATCACTTTGTCATCCCGACCGATGGTACGATCGAGACCGGTAGGCCCCTTGAACAAGTGGGCGCTCACTGTAAGAACCACAATCGGTACAGTATCGGGGTTTGCTATATCGGAGGACTCGCCAACGATGGAAAGACTCCCATGGATACCCGAACGGAAGCCCAACGAGAAGCCCTACAGGGTTTGCTTCGTGAATTGCATCAGCGATTCCCCAAAGCCCTAATCGTGGGACATCAAGACTTGGACCCGTCGAAATCCTGTCCCTGTTTTAATGTCGTGAACGAGTTTTCCGATTAGTTTAACGCAGGGAGTCCCTTCACCTCCCTCGTATGCCACGCTTGGTAGGCGGGAGCGGAGAGTTCAGGTACAGTCAATAACTTGTAATCCGCCCCGTTCTGCTTAGCTATATGTTTTCGTTCATACAAACGAAGGGAACGATCCGTTACGGAAACCATGACAACCGGAAAAGGATAAGCGTACAGGCGCATCGGCGTGATCTCACTATCCGGAAAGGCACGACGCAATTGATAAGCGGAACGTTCGAACGCGACCCAATAAGATCCCGTACAATATAAATGGATCGAGGTCTGATTCGCACACTCACGATTCATGATCTCTCTCAAATGTCCTTTCAGCAATAGCATCAAACGGATACCGGAGGGAATTTCGCTTTCCTTTCTCATGACAGTCTACTATTTAATGTTTTAGCCAAATATCGTAATCGTGTAAACGCTGTATCAACAAGGCCTTGCTTCTCTTAGGCGAAGGGTCATCCCGCCAGGGATCTACCAGCTCATGCGCCATACGGTAATACAGGTTGTTATTCGTGCAGCCGTAAAGCGTGACGAGCAGTAAGGCACGAGAATTCACTGCCTTAACCAATGGAAGCATATTGCGTAGGGTGGAATGCAAGCGTTCAAACTCCTCTTCCTGAGCCAACAGCTTATAGGCCGGAAGGAGTAATGAGTAAACCTTGCAACGCATCACGTCGGTCTCCACACGAAGAGAAGCATAGCCCTTCAGCACCTCACGAACCAAAAGTTCGTCTTCCTTTCCCAATTTGCCCGAGAGATAATAACGCCCCAACGCCTTGTGCATACCTTCCGATAAACGATCGTTATCCAAATGGGTATAAACATGCTTGCCTTTCGTATTCAACTCGATCAGCTCATACTCGCCTTGCCTTACCTCAAATAGAGGAACCCACATACAGTCAAGGATACGTACCATGACATCCTTATGACCTCCACCCGGTTGCACCACCACCTCAGCCTCCATCCCCATGAAAGAACCCGAGGTGATACGTACACGGTCACCTTTCAGCAAGCGACCGCTATCCGGTACGTACACCGGAAGCTCATTGGAATAAGATTCTGCCATCCAGCGTAAGGTCTCCATCTCATGATCTGACAGGTAAGGGAAATAAGAGTGTTCGCCCACGGATACCCGAGGAAGAAGATTATACAAGGGCATGATACGTTTCAAACGGAAAATCTCATTCTCCGAAGCATGGATAAACACATAGTTGTATAAAAGAGGCTTCCTCGTATTGACCATCTTGCCTCCCACCTTGCGAGCCTCGACATACGAGGGGGCAAAGTACTCGAACAAGGGTTCCCCACAACGTTTACGACGAGAAAGCTCGGCATCTAATCCTTTTGACGAATAAATATTATCACGTCCCCCTACGGCGGTAGGAAGCGTCAGTACGTACCAGCGTACAGCCTCCTGACTACGGCGATTGCGTATATGCACCATAGCTCTATCAGAGCTATTACTTGTCATGATATTCATTGAGGAAGATAATTCAGAGCCTTATCAAGATATTCTTGTAATACCCTGATAAACAAATACTTATGTGAAAATAAAAAGGAATTACTGAAAATTTGCATCCCTTCAATACTCATGCTACTTGGCGAGTAGCGTTCATTTCATGCCGCAAATGTAGTAAAAAATAACATAACACAAGCAAACATTAGGCTTTGTTTGTGTTTCAACCTTGATTCTCTTTAAATCTTCGTTCTTATTTCTGATGTATAGACATGGCAATAGAAACGAAATGGCCTCGTTATTCCCGAAATCATCACGTTATCCGAAGTAAATTCCATATAACACCATGTAGAGATGGAGCGTACTCCGTCTCCCACCGCCTGATAGTAACTAAAATACCATTGTAAGGGGATGAAACGGAACACGCTCCGTCTCTACAACTAAGGAATATCCTTTCACTCCTCTTGTTAAGGCTACTCGCCAAGTAGCGTACTTTTCTTCACCCTACTTTCGGCGCATAATTATACACACTCTCGAAACAAAGTTTGTTTACGGTTGAGAGCTTTTCTAAAGAGAAACTCTTCAAGTATATTTGCGTAGTCTTGATAGATTTATGCCCTAACAGTTCACTGATCATCTCAATCGGTACGTTTTGCTCCTTCAAGGTCGTGGCGAAAGAGTGACGAATCGTGTATGAGGTAACCCGAGTACGAATACCGATGGATTCCGACAGTGTTTTCAATCTGCGGTTAAAACCTCCTAATACGGTATTATATTCCTTGTAGGCATCCTCACCGGTCTTCATTCCCTCTAAAAATGGAAACAGATAGGGCGAATCCTCGGTTGTATCGGCTGCCAACTCATTCAGCAGCCCTTGTGCCTCCGCTGGAATCTCCACCTGTATAAGGGATCCGCTTTTCTGCCGATAATAAGACAAGATCCCCTCCTTGATATCCTCCTTTCGCAAATGCGCCAAATCTACGAAAGCCATCCCGCAAAACAAAAACATCAGGCAAAAGGCTGATTGGGTCCTCTTCTGTTGCGGATCTGTCACCGGGCTTGTCATCAGCAAGCGTAAGCTTTCCGAAGGCAACGCCTTTTTACGTTTACTCTCAACCCCCGTAAACACATTCTTAAACAAATGAGGGATATAGGCAGCCTCACCCGCCTCTACGGCTAAATTATAGATGTGACGAATCCGACGCATATAAGTAGATACCGTGTTACGAGCACATCCCTTGGCCAACAGCCAAGATTGATAACGCAAAAGTGTATCCCGATTAATATACGCATAAGGAATCTCTTCCCGGCCACAAAAACATTTAAACGACCTCAACGCATCTTGATAACTCTTCGCCGTGGAATAACGCTTTTTCTCACGCAGGCAGGTGATATACGTAAGTACACCCACCACAAAATCATTCTCATTCATACTTTATCTCCTTAAGAATTAATACATAAAAAAATCCTCTATCTCTCCGTTGGCACGGGAAAGATAGAGGATCTTCATAAAATCCTTAAAGAAATATATTATTTTCCGGCTTTCTCAGCAGCAGCTTTCTTATTGATCTTCTTCTTCTGCAACTCGTAAGCGATCGGAGTAGCGACGAACAAAGTAGAGTATGTACCGATAATGATACCTAATAAGATAGCGAACGTAAAGCTTCGGATCGTGCTACCGCCCAAGATGAAGATACACAATACAACCACCAACGTAGTCAATGATGTATTAAATGTACGACACAAGGTAGAGTTCAACGCATCATTGATCACTTGATAACGATCACGCTTCGGATACAAAGCGATTGTCTCACGGATACGGTCGAATACAACCACGGTATCATTGATAGAGTAACCGATAATCGTCAAGATAGCTGCGATAAACGTCTGGTCTACCTCCATTGAGAACGGAAGAACCTTCCATAACAAGGTATAGAAAGAAATGATACACAATGTAGTCGTAGCAACAGAGGCGAACGCACCAACAGAGAATGACACATCACGGAAACGAAGCAGGATATAAGCGGCCATACAGATCATGGCGAAGATTACCGCTAAGATAGCGCTATTCTTGATATCGTCTGCCATGCTAGGACCTACCTTCTGCGAACTCTGTATGAAAGTAGTCGTGAACTCATCTAATGTAGTTCCTTCCGGAAGTAAGGACTTCACGCCCTCAAACAATTTATTCTCGATCTCTTGATCTACCGTAGGATCATTGTCTTCGATCTTATAGTTGGTAGATACACGCACTTGATCCGCTGTACCAATCTGGATAACACTAACAGAACCGTCTAACTGAGCATCCAGCATATTACGAACATCGTCAGTCTTCACCTCTTGATTAAAACGAATCACGTAGTTACGTCCACCCGTGAAATCGATACCGTTATTCAAACCGATCGTCATCATGGAAATAGCCCCCAATACGATAATAGCGGCCGGAATCAAATAACCGACTTTGCGAGCACCCAAGAAATTGATCTTTGGATTTGTCAGCAAGTCTTTCGTCAGAGAAGTCGTGAATGTCACGTTCTTCAATTTATCTTTCGCTAACAATGCCTCATAAACAATACGAGTCAAGAACACGGCTGTAAGGAATGAAGCGAACAAACCGATGATCATCGTCGTAGCGAAACCACGGATAGGGCCCGTACCGAAATAGAACAATACGATACCGGTAATGATAGATGTCAAGTTTGAGTCGAAGATAGCGGAGAACGCATTGCTGTAACCGTCAGCGATAGCCTTTCCTAAAGACTTACCAGCACGAAGTTCCTCTTTCGTACGCTCATAGATCAATACGTTAGCATCGACTGCCATACCCAGCGTCAACACCATACCGGCAATACCCGGCAAGGTAAGAACGGCTTGGAAAGAAGCAAGGATACCCATCGTGAAGAAGATGTTCAATACCAAAGCACCGTCGGCGATCAATCCCGGAATCAATCCGTAGAATGCGCACATATAAACCATCAACAGCACCAATGCCAAAACGAAAGAAATCACACCGGCATTGATAGCCTCTTGTCCCAAAGACGGACCAACCACATCTTCCTGAACAATCTGTACAGAAGCGGCCATCTTACCAGATTTCAATACGTTCGCTAAGTCCTTCGCCTCTTCCGGTGTAAAATGACCGGTGATCTGTGAACGACCTCCCGTAATCTCATCGTTTACGTTCGGAGCGGAATAAACCATCTCATCCAAAACGATAGCGATCTGGCGACCGATATTCTCTTTCGTCAAACGAGCCCAAGCCTTAGAGCCTTCGGCGTTCATAACCATGTTAACCATTTGCTCTGAACGACCGGCTTGTTGCATAAAATCAGCGTTAGCATCCGTTACCACGTCACCACCTAAAGCGGGACTTCCGTCACGGTTCGTTACCTTCAAGGCATATAATTCATAGAATTGCTCCTTATCATCGATCGCCTTAACACCCCATTTCAAAGCCAAGTTACGAGGCAATACCTCTTTCACTTGTTTCATGTTCAGGTATTCACTGATTTTATTCATGTCTTTCGCATGAGCGATACCTACCGTCGAACCCGGAGACAACTGGCCGTTGTACTGGCTAATCTGCAATAAGGCGAATAATGGATGTTGCTTAGCGAACTCTTCCATACTTTGATTAGCCTCCGTATCTTTTTTATCTTGACCAAGCTCAGCCAACAAAGAATCGGCCTCGCTAACATTCGAGTCAGCGGCATCAGCGATTTTCTCTACATTACCGGTAGCGGCAGCTACAGAATCAGCGGAAGTCTCCTTACTTAGGATAGTAGCCAATACATTATCAGCGGCAACCAATTGTTGATAGATTTCCGGCAACTTATAAGTTTCCCAGAATTCCAAGTTAGCGCTACCTTGAAGCAACTTACGAACACGTTCCGGTTCTTTCACACCCGGCAACTCAACCAAGATACGACCCGCTGTCTCCAAACGTTGGATGTTCGGAGAAACCACACCGAAACGGTCGATACGAGTACGCAATACGTTGAATGAGTTATCAATCGCACTTTGCAACTCTTGTTTCAAAACAGAAACAACCTGAGCGTCTGAGCTCTGGGGCGTGATTTTATCTTTTAACTCGAATGTACTGAAAATAGCGGAAAGACGTGCGCCGCTATCCAACTTCTTATACTCCTCAGCGAAAAGGTCGATGAAATCTTTTTGGCTAGTCGCTTGATGTGCGTAAGCTAAATCCAACGCCTTGTTGAAATTCTCGTCTTGGTTGTTGTTAGATAACGAACGGATTACATCCGCCACGTTCAACTCAAGGACAACGTTCATACCGCCCTTTAAGTCAAGACCTAAACTAATTTCCATTTCACGGCATTGCTTAAGCGTATAGCCTAACCATACCTTCTGAGTAGATAGTGAGTCTAAATAAGCACTCTCTTTCGCAGGATCTCCACCCGCATACTCAGCGGCTTTACTGTTGTAATGTTGCGTCACGAACGAGAACGACAAATAGAACAAACAGACAAGCGTAAGTAACACCGCGAAGACCTTTACAAATCCTTTGTTTTGCATCTGAATCTTAGGTTTATGTTATTACATTATTTATATTCGTTTTTTCACAGGGTGCAAATATAGACTTTTTTTCTTTGATAAAGAGCAATTAGTATAATTATTTGTCACGCTCATAGTTTATTTCAAACGCAAATGTATATCTTTGGGGCTAAAATAATAAGGAAAATATACCATGAAACAGTTATTATTCGCTCTGTTATTTATCCCCGCCCTGCTATTCGCGCAAGAGGATCAACACTATCTGGCAGGGGCCGTTCCGGTTGCAGACGGTAAAGTCGTTTTTACCCGAGAGATTAATGCCCCCTCTTTAAGCAAGGCACAAATCTACCAACAACTATTAAAATGGGGACAAGAAAATTTTAACACAAAGGACAGTAGAGTAGCTTATCAAAATGAGGCAAAAGGCGAGATCGCCATTATCGGGGAAGAATATATAGTATTCTCCAGCACAGCTTTATCCCTCGATCGGGCGATGATGAAATACCGTATTATCATTGAATGTAAGGAACATGCTTGTACCCTGCAACTTGCGGGCATCCGATATGAATATAACGTATCTTACCAGAACGAGCCGGAGAAATACCTAGCCGAGGAATGGATCACGGACGAGTATGCCTTGAATAAGAGCAAGACGAAATTGAACCGTATCAGCGGTAAGTTCCGTAAGGCCACGATTGACTTTGCGGATAAGACGTTCGATAGCGCAGCCAACGCATTAGGGGCACAGTTGCTGACAGCCGCACCGGTAGAACCAGTATCCGCTCCGCAACGGGAAACACGACCTGTGGCACCGATGGAAGGTTTCGTAGCGTTCCAAGCGGACAAAATACCTAGCACGATCCTCCAAATGTTACCGGACAACGCTTTACAGATCAAAGCCGTAAAAGGAAATACGACCGACGCAAACGTTGAATGGAAAGGCATAGGCAATATGTTCGGTAAAACGATCAGTACAATCTCCATATCCAAAGATAGTCCTGCTTATAAAGCGATTGGCAATAACGACGTATATCGATTATCCTTCTCCAAGCCCGGCACATCTGCCGATGCACCATGGATTATTATCGAGTGCCGTAAACAAGGCGAGACCTCCGAAGGACAGCAAACGATGTTAATCGGCGAGATTACGAATGTATGGATCAAATAACGAAAAAGAGAGTTGCATTTATGAAAAAGATTCTATTATTAATATATATGATGTTCCCTGTGCTAGTCATGGCGCAGGGGCATAAAGGCGAGGTAGACGAATGCGCCCCCATGAAAAACGGGAAGGTATGCTATAGTGATGATGTAGAGATCGAGAATACCTCTAAACTAGAAATATTCAACGCTATTAACGCATGGGCTAAGAAATCTTATGGAAAAGATGTCTTCTTATCCAACGTAAACTCGAACAAGAACAAAGGGACCATCTTCGTAAGCTCTAAGGTTGAATTATTGTTGAATGATACAGACAAGACTATCATTAAATATAAAATGCGTATCACCTGCTTCGACAACCGGTACACGATCGAGGCGAGCGATATCGTATATCAATACGATCCGCTAAACGATAAAAAGTACAAGACCTATAAAGCGGAAGATGTGATCGCCAATAATGGGGATAGCAATACGATAGCGCTGATCAAAGATCCTAAGCTATTCTGTAACGCTACCTTCTTCTTTGTCGAGAACTTGTTCGCCGACGTATTTGACGCTGCGCAGAACGCAGAATCCGAGTGATGAAGCCCTTTTATTCAAGTTTCAGATAACACCATAACGGGTAGTGGTCTGAATAAGCGACCTTATCCACGGAACAATTCATAGAGGTCATGTTCGGGGAATGCAGGATATTATCGATACGGAACCAGAAGAAATTTTGATTATAGGTAATACCCATTCCCCGGCCAGACTCGGCAAAGGCATCCGCCAAATCCCCTTGGATCGTACGGTGCGCATAAGAAATAGGCGTATCATTAAAGTCACCGCATACCAAGACATAATCTCCTTTCGCGTTCTTAATCTCTTCTGATACCGCTTCCGCTTGCTTAGCCCGAATCCGGAAAGCAGGTCCTAGCTTTTGCTCGAACGCTCCTTTCAAATCGTCCAACCCATCCGAGCTAAAGCTCTTTATAAGGGATGAATAACGGGTCCGATCCTCCATCGTCAGTTTAAACGATTCCAAATGGTTATTAATCAAGGTCAACTTCTTTCCCTTGATGTTCACTTCATGTACGGAAGAGCCGTTATAATCCGAATCGTATTTCACCATCCGGGAATTCGACAGCGGATATTTGGAGAACACAGCAATGCCGAAACTCTGGAATTTCGTGGAGCTTTGATAAAATACGGAACGATAAGGATACATGCTCAACGCATCATAGATCTTAGAGGCAGTAAGGCTCTTCTCTGATTTAGCCGTGGCATATTCCTGCAAACAAACAATATCCGCGTCCGAGTTAGCGATATATTGGATAATCTTGTTCGGAGCTATCTTCGTATGATTCTTGTACCCAAAAGCCATCACATTATAAGTCAGCACCTTCAGTACCTCTTCCCGAGGAACATCCTTATGCGAGTGAAACGGAAAATAGCGTTTCACGGGACCCCAACATAACAAGAAGGAGAATATGCCGATCAATAAGAACTTCCATTCCCATAAGAACAGCCAATAGATAATAAAGCAAAGATTGACTACACATAAGACTGGAAAGGCTAATCCCAGATAAGATAACGTCATACTCGTCTCAGGAGACACCCGATCCGAATAAGCCGAGACTATCAACAATACGACAGCCACCACATTCGCTACGACGAATAAGAATTGAAGAAAAATCCGTAGAGTTTTCATAAGTATCTGTTATTTCTTACTGGCGTCGAAAAGTCGCTTTTTCTCTTCAGCGGAAAGGCTCTCATAACCGGAACGTTTCAATTTATCCAGTATAGTATCTAGATCCACCGACTCCTGATGTTTACGTGCGTTATACTCATAATCCGTCTCGTTACGTTTATAAGTCACACGCATCTTCGGTTTCCGTTTGCCCAAATTCACGAACCAGTCGATCAACCGATTCATCGGAGCGGTCAAGTCCTTTCCATTACGAATACGGGAAGCGAACCACATACCAAACAAAGCCCCGCCGATATGGGCGATATGTCCTCCCGCATTATCAGAAGTCATCGCCAACAAATCGATCACCAGCGTAAAGATAGCCAAATAAATTAATTTGATCCTTCCGATCAAGAATAAATTAATCTCCAAATCCTTCCGGTAAAACGACACGGCGAAAACGATCGCCATAACAGATGCCGAAGCCCCCATCAAATAGCTAAAAGAAGCCACATTCTGGAAATAAGGGAAAATATTATAAGCAAGGACAAACAATACCGCACCGGCAAGACCTCCCAATATATACAAGCCTCCCAACTGCCGCTCACTGAAGAAATTCAAGAACAATCCCCCGAACCAATACAACCAAAGCATATTGAACAAGATATGCAAGAAGTCAAAATGAGTGAACATATAAGTAAACAACGTCCACGGACGGAAGAGCAAAAGTTCCGGAGAAGCCGGTAACTGCAAATACTGCAAGAAAGGCACCCCTTGCACATTAAAGAGCATAAACAATACGCTGGCCAAACGTATCAAGATAAACAAGCCTACATTTATATATATCAGTTTCGACAGGATATTACCCGACTGAAACGTACGCTTCAAATTAGTAAAAATACCGTCCATTGTCTGCATCTTTCTTTTTCCAATAACGAATTAGGAAATAACCGAATAACATACCCCCCAAATGAGCGAAATGCGCTACCGTATCGCCACCAAAACTAGCCACACCCATAAATAGTTCGGCAAGACCATAAAATATTACGAAATATTTGGCTTTAATCGGGATCGGTATGAACATCAAGTATAAAGGAACATTCGGGAAGATCATGGCGAATGCCAACAAGATTCCGAATACGGCACCCGAAGCGCCAATAGTCACGAAATAATTCAAGAACTCACTCTTGCTGATAATCTGGGCTCCATTCAAGTTTATCATGTCTTGGCTAGCGAAGATCACATCCCGCAAATTAAAGAACCATACCGCCTCTTGTACCAAACCGGCGCCTATACCCGTCACGAAGTAAAAAATCAAGAAACGTTTGGGGCCCCATACGTTCTCCAATACCCGGCCGAACATATAAACGGCGAACATATTAAAAAACACATGCGCAAACGAATGGGTATCGTGCATGAACATATAAGAAACGATCTGATAAGCCTTGAAGTCGGTAGCACCCGGGAAGTGAAGCCCTAATAAATCCACTAAATCGACGCCGACTTTCGGCAGTGCAAGGCTAGCTACCCAAAATAGCAAGTTTATAATGATAAGATTTTTCGTTACCGGCGGGATACTATTCAAGAACCCCGAATTTGTCTGATTCATCATATACTACGTTAATTTAGGGGCAAAGGTAAATATATTTTAGCCGTTTTTGCCCATAATAATACTAAAACATATGTAAATCGGTAAAAAAAGTAGGTTTTTCTTTTGTGATATTTCAAAATAAAACTACATTTGGAGCCGTCTATCGGTTATCATAGTTTTGTTTAATATATTAACAGTCAAACCATCATGAACAAATCAGAATTTATTAGTGCAGTCGCTGAAAAATCAGGTCTCAGCAAAGTGGATGCTAAAAAGGCAGTAGAAGCTTTTGTTGACACAGTTTCTAACGAATTAAAAGAAGGCGGTAAAGTCGCTCTACTTGGCTTCGGTTCATTCTCTGTGTCAGAGAAGGCCGCTCGTAAAGGTGTTAACCCGAAAACTAAAGAAACCATTGAAATCGCAGCTCGCAAGGCCGTGAAGTTCAAGGCTGGTGCTGAATTGAACGAGCTAATCAAATAAGAAACACCATTATTCTCTATAGAAGAAGGATACGATGCAAATTGTATCCTTTTTTTGTGTACCTTCGCGTACAAAATAAAATCCGAATTATAGTTAGACGAATATGGTTATCGAACAACAGATTACCGGAGCTATCATAGCCGGCATCAAAGAGCTGTACGGAGCGGATGTCACCGCTAGCCAAGTGCAGTTACAAAAAACGAAAAAAGAATTCAAGGGGCACTTGACCCTAGTCGTATTCCCATTCCTTCGCATGTCGAAGAAATCTCCGGAGCAGACCGCTCAGGAAATCGGTGAGTACTTGTTGAGAAACGAGCCAGCGGTAGCTGAATTCAATGTAATCAAAGGATTCCTTAACCTGACGGTCGCTTGCTCTTGCTGGATCGATTTACTAAACTCGATCAATGAGCAGCCCGCTTACGGTATCATTCCGGTTACCGAGCAGTCGCCTTTGGTTATGATCGAATATTCCTCTCCCAATACAAATAAACCGCTTCACTTGGGCCATGTCCGCAATAACTTATTAGGATACAGCTTATCGAAGATCATGAAAGCGAACGGTAACCAGATCGTAAAGACGAATATCGTAAACGATCGTGGTATCCATATCTGTAAATCCATGTTGGCTTGGCAGAAATGGGGAAATGGAGCTACCCCAGAGTCTACCGGAAAGAAGGGTGACCATCTGATCGGTGACTTTTACGTATTATTCAGCAACAAATTAAAAGAGGAGACCCATGCGTTAGAAGCGAAAGGCCTTACCAAGGAAGAAGCCGAGGCTCAATCCACCTTGATGGCGGAAGCCCGTGAGATGCTTCGTAAATGGGAAGCCGGAGACAAAGAGGTGCGTGCGCTTTGGGAAATGATGAATAATTGGGTATACGCCGGGTTCAACGAGACCTATAAGATGATGGGCGTAGATTTCGATAAGATTTATTACGAGTCTCAAACGTATCTGGAAGGAAAAGGCAAGGTGATGGAAGGCCTAGAGAAAGGGATTTTCTATCGCCGTGAAGACGGCTCCGTATGGGCTGATTTGACGAAAGACGGGCTGGATGAGAAATTATTGCTTCGTGCGGATGGAACTTCCGTCTATATGACGCAGGATATCGGTACCGCCAAGCTGCGCTTCGATGATTACCCGATCAATAAGATGATCTATGTGGTAGGGAACGAGCAGAATTATCACTTCCAAGTATTATCGATCTTATTGGATAAGTTAGGCTTCGAGTTCGGCAAAGGATTGGTCCACTTCTCCTACGGAATGGTAGAGCTACCGGAAGGTAAGATGAAGAGCCGTGAGGGAACGGTCGTAGATGCCGATGATTTGATGGCCGAGATGATCAGTACCGCACGTGAGATTTCCCAAGAATTAGGGAAATTGGACGAGATGACTCCGGAAGAGGCTGAGAATATCGCCCGTATTGTAGGTCTTGGCTCCTTGAAATATTTCATATTAAAGGTAGACCCTCGCAAGAATATGACGTTCAACCCGAAAGAGTCTATCGACTTCAACGGAAATACGGGACCATTCATCCAATATACCTACGCCCGTATCCGTTCCGTATTGCGCAAAGCAGCGGAACAGGGCATCGCATTACCGGAGCAGTTACCGCTTACTTTCGCCATTTCCGAGAAAGAAGAGAACCTGATCCAAATGATCGCCGATTATGCGGAGATCGTGAAAGAGGCAGGTAAGCTATACAGCCCGGCCTGTGTCGCCAACTATATTTATGATCTGGTAAAGGAATACAATCAATTCTATCACGATTTCTCCATCCTTCGCGAAGAGAATCCGGAATTGAAGAACTTCCGTTTAGTCTTATCCGCCAATGTAGCTAAGATCGTGAAATCCGGTATGGATTTATTAGGCATCGAGGTCCCGGAAAGAATGTAGCGATAGAAGATGAACATAAACGAGAAAACAAGAAAGGCTCTCCTTCGATTTCAACAAAATGAAATCACGGAGAGCCTTCTCTATACGCAACTCGCCGCTATCGAGAAAGATCCAAGCAACAAGGAAGTATTACTACAGATAGCGAATGACGAGAAAGGACATTATACGATCCTGAAAAAGTATACGGGGCAAGAGATCTCCCCGAATAAATTACGTGTCACTAAATACTACTGGTTGGCACGTATCTTGGGGATTACTTTCGCCATTAAGCTAATGGAAGGTAGCGAGGAAAGCGCCAAGAATGATTACGCCTCTTATGATGAGTATCCGGATTTGCAACAAATCGCACGTGACGAGGATGAGCATGAGCAGAGGTTGATCGCCTTGATCAATGAGGAACGGTTGGAATATATGGGTTCTGTCGTACTGGGGCTAAATGACGCTTTGGTAGAATTTACAGGTGCTTTAGCTGGCTTTACCCTTGCCTTGAGCGACTCTAGATTAATAGCGTTGACCGGAAGCATCACTGGAATAGCCGCCGCATTATCCATGGCTTCCTCCGAATATCTATCTACCAAGTCCGAGAATGGAAATGAAAACGGGAAACATCCTGTTAAGGCATCGATCTATACGGGAATAGCTTATATCTTTACGGTAGTCGCCTTGGTCGCTCCATTTATCTTTATATCGAACGTATTAATGGCTTTAGGGCTTATGCTCATCATAGCGTTGAGTATCATCGCCCTTTTCAACTATTATTATTCCATAGCGAGAAGCGAGAGTTTCCGGAAGCGTTTTACTGAGATGGCAGTACTTAGTTTTAGCGTGGCCGCATTAAGCTTCTTGATCGGATATGCGTTAAAAGAATTTACGGGCATCGATGTCTAAAAAAATCATAGTTATGTTTTGAAAAATTCATAGTTATGAGTTTAGTAAATCATAACTATGAATTTTTAGAGCCTATAATCAAGCCTTTTTCCGTGTCGTACGTTTCTTCGTCGCAGCAGGTTTTTCTCCCGCCTCGGCGATTATCTTCTGGCATTCCTCCAAGGTCAAGTTCTCCGGTTTCTCTATCGTCTTAGGAATTCTGTAATTCTTTTTCTTATAAGAGATATAAGGGCCGAAGCGACCATTCAAGATCTCCATTTCCGGATCCTCATCGAACTTCTTGATAAATCGTTGCTCATCTTTTTGTTTTTTTGCCTCGATCAACTCGATAGCTTCCTCGGCTGTTATCGACAAAGGATTCAAGCCCTTCGGTATGGATACGAACTTTCCGTCATGACGGATAAACGGGCCAAAACGTCCGACAGCGGCAACCATGACCTTACCTTCATATTCACCGATCGTACGGGGTAGATCAAACAATTTCAAGGCTTCTTCCAAAGTAATCGTCTCGATAGATTGCCCCTTCATCAAGGTTGCGAACTGAGGTTTAGGAGCCTCTTTATCCTCTGGGTGCGCCTGCCCGATCTGTACGACTGGGCCATAACGACCGATCTTCACGAAAACAGGTTTGCCGCTCTTCGGATCGATACCCAATTCACGCTCACCCACTTTATGCTCCGTACGGACAGAGGCTGCCTCTTCCACGATCGGATGGAATAGTTTATAGAATTTATCGATCGCGTCCGTCCATACCATCTCGCCTTCCGCTACGGCATCGAATTCCTTCTCTACGCTCGCCGTGAAGTTATAATCCATAACGCCCGGGAAATACTCCATCAAGAAATCATTCACGACCGTACCGATATCGGTTGGCATCAACTTATTCCGGTCCGCTCCTACGATCTCCGTCTTTTGGACTTCCTTGATCGTATGCTGAGCCAAGGTTATGATATTATAAGTACGCTCCGTTCCTTCCTTATCCCCTTTCACGACATACTCTCGATTCTGGATCGTCTGGATCGTAGGAGCATAGGTAGAAGGACGACCGATTCCCAATTCCTCCAAACGGCGAACCAAACTTGCTTCCGTATAGCGGGGAGGACGTTGCGTGAAACGTTCGGTAGCGACGATATCCTTCATACTCAATACCTCGTTCAAGGTAACCGGAGGAAGAAGGCCGTTTTCCTGTTCCTTCTCATTCTCGTCATCAAAACTCTCGCGGTACACCTGAAGGAAACCGTCAAAAGTAATGACCTCACCGGTAGCCACGAACTTCTCTTTCTTGCCGCCGATGCCTACGGAGATCGTCGTACGCTCCAACTCGGCGTCCGCCATCTGGCAAGCGATCGTACGTTTGCGGATCAATTCGTATAATCTCTTTTCCTGAGCGGTCCCGCTTATCTCATCATTGCTGATATAGGTCGGACGAATCGCCTCGTGCGCTTCTTGCGCTCCCTTGCTCTTGGTATGATATTGACGGAATTTATAATATTTCTCACCGTAGGTATCCAAGATAGCTTCTTTTGCCGTCCCCAAAGCCAAATCACTTAAGTTCACGGAGTCAGTACGCATATACGTGATCAATCCGGACTCATACAGGCGTTGGGCGATCATCATGGTCTGCGAGACCGAATAACCCAACTTACGGGCGGCCTCCTGCTGCAAGGTAGATGTCGTAAAAGGAGGGGCTGGTGTCTTGCGCACCGGCTTTTTCGAGATATCATCGATCGTGAAAGAAGCGTCCTTGCAAGATTCAAGGAATGCCTCCACCTCTTCCTTATCTTTCAAACGACGGTTCAGCTCCGCCTTGAGGATTGTCGTACCATCCGGCAAGATAAAGCTAGCGATCACACGGTAGGCGGCCTCCGAGACAAACTCGTTGATCTCTCGCTCCCGCTCTACGATCAGACGTACGGCAACCGATTGCACGCGCCCCGCGGATAAAGCCGGCTTCACCTTACGCCAAAGAATGGGGGATAGCTCGAAACCCACGATACGGTCTAAGATACGACGGGCTTGCTGCGCGTTCACCAAATCGATATTGATATCTCTCGGCGTCTCAATCGCATGTAATATAGCGTTCTTGGTAATTTCATGAAAAACGATACGTTTCGTATTCTCAGGTTTCAATCCTAATACCTCATATAAATGCCAAGAGATGGCCTCTCCCTCCCGGTCCTCATCGGAAGCCAACCAAACCTGCTCGGCTTTCTTGGCTTCGTTCTTCAATTCGGTCACGAGTTTCTTCTTATCTGAGGGAATCACGTATTCCGGGGCATAATTGTGTTCGAGGTCTATACTGAAATCTTTCGTTTTCAAGTCGCGGATATGACCATAGCTAGACATAACCTTATAGTCCTTTCCGAGGAACTTCTCGATGGTTTTTGCCTTGGCTGGTGACTCCACTATTACCAAATTCTTTTGCATATCTATTTTTTGCTGGTTAGAAATCGGGTGCAAACTTACACAAATAATTAACGTACGCAGTATATCGATCACTAAAAAAGCGTTTTTTCCTATACATTATATATATAGTCATGCGTTTCTATTTACCTTCGCGGGACAAAATCAAAAAGCTATTCAAAAATATGGAAGAGATAAAGCGACTTATTTCAGAGAATAAACTAGAAGAAGCGATCCGGCTCTTGGACGCTTACCTCACGGAGCAACCGAGATCCGACGAGGCTTGGTTTCTCCTCGGAAAAGCTCATTATAAACTAGGCAACGTACGCCTAGCCCTCAACAGCTACCTGCAAGCGATAGAGATCAATCCGGAAAGCCCGGCACAAGCGGCCTACGATATGGCGATCAAGGTGCTGGACTTTTATAATAAGGATATGTACAACCATTAAGAAGACAGAGCACCCGCACCCAAATAAATTCTAGAAGTACAAGTAACTCGACTTTATGCATTTATGAAGTTAGTTGTTCTTGATATAGCGTTTATTTGTATAATGCTCATTTACAACCTATAACGTAAGCTCGTCATAATAGGCATCGTTAAAGGCTTACAATGGGCATTATAAAGTGCTTATAATGGGCATTATAAAGTGCTTATAATGGGCAATGTTAGGTGCTACGTCCTTTGGAGCCTGGCTTCGGTGTTACCATTGGTAACGCCTTGCGCCGCATTCTCCTTTCATCATTGGAGGGT
>ENA-UPXB01000608-UPXB01000608.1-human-gut-metagenome-genome-assembly--contig:-NODE-608-length-27202-cov-3.580092_pt1 | contig 27202 bp, 12 predicted proteins | sample MGYA00250055_ERZ773386 | MGnify/ENA primary metagenome ERZ773386 (study PRJEB29103, sample SAMN06111974) | human gut metagenome | biome: human gut; feature: ankylosing spondylitis patient; material... | reverse complement strand
ATATGGGATTCTATCCGGAATATACCGACGAAGAGGCAAAGGAAATGAATGTTGCTGTTCCGCTGCTCCAGGATGCCACGATCGAAAATGCGCAGGCAACGCTGGAACAGATGGGATTGACCTATGAAGTTGTGGGCAGCGGCTCGACAGTAGTTTCCCAGTCGCCTACCACCGGCACAAGCGTTGCCAAGGGCGGAAAGGTGCTGCTGTATACAGAGCAGACCACCACACGTGACCTGGTGACGGCGGATCGGCATGACCGCATCCCAGGCAAACGAGACCCTGTCCTATTACGGGCTGAACTATGCGCTGATGGGTGCGTCCGCAAGCAGTGAGGGCGCACTGGTCAAGAGCCAGTCTGTCAGGGAAGGCACACAGCTACAGCGTGGCTCTTCCATCACACTGACCCTGTCCGCCGGAGAGGCGACCGATTAAAGACAGCGCCGCACAGGTTTTAGGCGGCACTGTCCGGAGTTCATACCTTCACACACAGAAAGGATGAGAGAAATGCAGTTATATGCGCTTTTGGAAAACAATGCGAAAACCAGTCTGCCGGATATGGAGATCACCGGACTGACAGACGATTCCAGAAAGGTACAGCCGGGAATGCTGTTCGCCTGCATCCGTGGAGAACGCTTTGACGGACACACGGCGGCGAAAGACGTGCTGGAACGTGGTGCGGCAGCGGTGCTGGCTGACCACGACCTGGGGCTGGGCGACCGGCAGATCCTGACAGAGGACACCCGTGCGCTCTACGGAAAGCTCTGCGCCGCATGGTTCGGTCATCCGGAGCGGAAGATGCGTTTCATCGGCGTCACCGGAACCAACGGCAAGACCACCATCACCAATCTCATCAAGCACATTCTGACGGAAAACGGACACAAGGTGGGACTGATCGGCACGATCCAGAACGAGATCGGAGACGAGATTATCCACACGGACAATACCACCCCGTTCGTCTATGATCTGATGGCGCTGTATGCCAGAATGGCAGAGGCAGGATGTGACGATGTGGTCATGGAGGTGTCCTCGTTCGGTCTGGTGCAGCAGCGCATCGGCGAGACCCATTTCGCAGCAGCTGCGTTCACCAATCTGACCCAGGATCACCTGGATTATCACGGCACGATGGAAAACTATTACCAGGCAAAGAAACTGCTGTTCCAGCGGTGTGATACTGCCATTATTGATACAGATGACGAATACGGCAAGCGACTGTACGGCGAAGTGACCTGTCCCAGGATCTCTTACGGCAGCAGCAGCCAGGCGGATTTCTATGCAGACGCCATCAAGCTCCGGGCAGACGGCACGAGCTTCTGGCTGTGCTGCGGCGGAAAGTCCTATCCGGTGAACCTGCATCTGACCGGAATGTTCAACGTGTCCAACGCCCTGGCGGCGGTGTCATCCTGCCATGCCGTGGGGCTGTCCATGCGGGAGATCCGCACGGCGCTGGAGACCTGCACCGGTGTCCGGGGACGCTGTGAGGTGATCCCCACCGGCAGAGACTTTACCGTGATCTGCGACTATGCCCACACGCCCGATGCAGTGGAAAACATCCTGCGGAGCGTAAAGGAATACACGAAGGGCAGACTGATCTGTCTGTTCGGCTGCGGCGGCAACCGGGATGCCACAAAGCGTCCGAAGATGGCGAAGGCTGCGGCAAAGTATGCGGACTTTCTGGTCATCACCTCGGATAATCCCAGAGATGAAGAGCCGGAGGCGATCGTTGCCGACATCCTCACCGGACTGGAGGGCAGCGATGTGCCGTATGAGGTGGTGATCGACCGGAAGGATGCCATTTTGCGGAGTATGCAGATGGCACAGCCGGGCGATGTGATCGTTCTCGCCGGAAAGGGTCACGAGGACTATCAGGTATTGAAAAACGGTGTACATATTCATATGGACGAACGGGAGATCGTGCGTGACTGTCTGCCGCTTGTTCCGGAGCGATAAAGGAAACTGGGGGAGAATGCGATGAAACCTTGGATGTTGTCAGAATTGAAAGATGTGCTGGGCTGTGATGTGCCGGTAGAGGCAGAGATCACCTGCGTCAGCACCGATACCCGTGACCTGCCGCAGGGCTGTCTGTTCGTGGCGCTGCGTGGAGAAAAGTTCGATGCGCACGATTTCGTGAAGCAGGCGATCAAGGCAGGGGCTGTGGCTGCGGTCACGGAAAAGCCCATCGAGGGCTGTCCGTGCCTGGTGGTAAAGCATACCGGCAGAGCGCTGCTGCAAATTGCAAGGTTTTATCGGGAGAAGTTCCACCCCACGTTGGTGGGCATCACCGGCAGTGTGGGAAAGACGACCACCAAGGAGATGATCGCCTGCGTGCTGGAATCCCAGTATGCCACCCTGAAAACCCAGGGGAACTTCAACAACGAGGTCGGTCTCCCCAAGACCCTGTTCGGGCTGGAGGACAGCCACGAGGCAGCCGTCATTGAAATGGGAATGTCCCACTTCGGCGAGATCAGCCGCCTTTCCCGGACGGCAGAGCCGTGGATTCAAGATTCTGGGTGCGGACAAGGCCGCCAGCACACTTATTCAGGTTTCCAATCCATGGCAGGGAGCCAAGGACGTAAAAGTGTCTTATTTCATTTCACGCAACGGTGAACAGGCACCTGCCGGATTCAACGGACCTACCATCCCTGCCGGAGCGAAACGTATCGTATGTATGGCTTCTTCCTACATCGCCATGTTCGACGCTCTAGGTCAAGTGGACAAAATTGTCGGAGTATCGGGCATCGACTATGTATCCAATCCATATATTCTCGCACATAAAAATTCTATCAAGGACATGGGCCCCGAAATGAATTATGAGTTATTATTGGGACTGAAACCGGATGTTGTCCTGTTATACGGTATCGGAGATGCGCAAACTGCCGTAACAGACAAACTGAAAGAACTGTATATACCTTATATGTATGTAGGAGAATATTTGGAGGAATCACCGCTTGGTAAAGCCGAATGGCTGGTAGCTCTTGCCGAATTAACAGACAGCAGGGAAAAAGGCATCGAAATATTCCGTGAAATCCCTAAACGTTATCAAGTTTTGAAAGCGCTCACCGAATCGGTAGAGCAACGTCCTACCGTTATGCTCAATACCCCGTGGAACGACAGTTGGGTGATGCCTTCCACACAAAGTTACATGGCACAATTGGTAACTGATGCAGGTGCGGATTACATCTACAAAGAAAACACTTCTAACAGTTCCACTCCCATCGGACTGGAAACAGCTTACAAACTGATACAAAAGGCCGACTACTGGATTAATGTAGGCATGGCTTCTACGTTGGATGAACTAAAGACGGTCAATCCTAAATTTGTAGACGCCAAAGCTGTACGCGAAAAAACTGTTTACAACAACAATTTACGAACAACACCGACAGGAGGTAATGACTACTGGGAATCTGCAGTAGTACGTCCCGACGTCGTATTGCGTGACCTGATTCATATCTTTCACCCCGAACTCGTATCCGATTCACTTTACTATTACAGACACCTGGAATGAAACAGCCTGATAAACGTACTCCCTTTTTATTCATTACACTGGGTATAGTTGCCATACTGTTATTACTGATAGACATGGCAACGGGAGATACATATATTCCTATCACCAAGGTATGGGCTGTACTCACCGGAGGCGAATGTGACGAAATGACACGGAATATTCTCCTTTCTATCCGTTTCATACGGGTAGTGGTAGCGGCTTTGATAGGAATAGCACTCTCCGTTAGCGGTTTACAGATGCAAACAGTATTCCAGAATCCGTTGGCAGATCCTTACCTGCTGGGAGTAAGTTCCGGTGCAGGACTGGGCGTAGCTCTGTTCATACTAGGTGCTCCATTACTTGGATGGGCGGAGTTTCCAATTCTTCAGTCGCTGGGTATCGTAGGTTCGGGCTGGATAGGAACTGCCATAATCTTATTGGGAGTAGCCATTATCAGCCGGAAAGTAAAAAACATTCTCGGTGTATTGATCATGGGAGTTATGATAGGCTACGTAGCAGGCGCTATCATTCAGATACTCCAATACCTAAGTTCGGCCGAACAACTGAAAATGTTCACACTCTGGTCAATGGGATCTCTTAGCCACATCACAGTCACCCAACTGGGAATTATGATACCAATGTTATGTATCGGTTTACTAATTTCCGTAGCCTGTATCAAATCGCTGAACCTGTTACTGCTCGGTGAAAATTATGCACGAACGATGGGAATGAACATTAAACGTTCACGCACGTTCATCTTCGTTTCTACCGCACTGCTGACAGGAACGGTCACCGCTTTCTGTGGTCCGGTAGGATTTATCGGCCTGGCAGTACCGCATGTCACACGACTGCTATTCAACAATGCCGACCACCGGATACTGGTCCCCGGCACCATGCTGACAGGGCTTATCAGCATGCTTCTCTGCGACATCATCGCCAAGAAGTTCCTACTTCCGGTTAACTGCATCACCGCCTTACTAGGTGTTCCGGTTATTTTATGGGTAATTGCTAAAAACTTGCGTAGATTCAAATGATAGAACTTAAAGAACTGACATTAGGATATGGACAGCGCACGCTGTTGGAAACGGTAAATGCCCGAATCACAGGCGGACAACTCGTTGCCCTGTTAGGACGTAACGGAACGGGAAAGAGTACCCTGCTCCGTGCCATGATGGGACTGGAAAAGCCTCAATCAGGAGAAATTACTCTGCAAGGAAAAAACATAGCTTCATTGAAACCGGAAAAATTAGCCCGGAATATAAGCTTTGTCACCACCGATAAAGTACGTATCGCTAATCTCCGCTGTAAAGATGTAGTAGCCTTAGGGCGTGCTCCCTATACCAACTGGATCGGCCAACTGCAACCGGAAGACCAAAAGCGGGTGGACGACGCTATGCAACTAGTCGGTATGTCCGGTTATGCAGAAAAGACAATGGATAAAATGTCCGATGGCGAATGTCAGCGAATCATGATTGCCCGTGCTCTTGCACAGGATACTCCCGTCATCCTGCTTGATGAACCGACCGCCTTCCTGGACTTACCTAACCGCTACGAGCTCTGTTTGCTTTTAAAGAAACTGGCACAGGAAGAAAAAAAATGTGTCTTATTCTCCACTCATGACCTCGACATTGCCTTATCGCTTTGCGACTCCATCATGCTCATAGATAATCCGCAGATGTACACGCTGCCTACTCCGGAAATGGTGGCCAGCGGACATATAGAAAGACTTTTCCGAAATGAATCCGTCACGTTTGATGTGCAGGAGATGAGAGTACGCATCAAATAAACAAACAGATATCCGACAAGAATCAGACTGTGTATAAAATAAATAGGTAGCATTCATTTGGGTTCTATATAAATTCGCTATCTTTGCCCCCGAATTGGTTTCAGATAGCCATATCAACTATCTGAATTAAAAGGGAATCGGGTGTAAATCCCGGACAGTCCCGCTGCTGTGAAACTCTATTCAACTTCTTGATATTTACTTTTACCACTGACCGGGTATAGATAGTCAAGGTCGGGAAGGAATCAGGAAGGGAGTCAGTCAGAAGACCTGCCATTCATACCTTTATAGCTGTTTTTACTCGTGGGATAGGAAAATGGCAGACTGTAAAAAAAATAATCGAGTAGTCATGACATCGGAAATGATTGAAGGAGGATAAATTCTCTCTAGCTAAAATATCAAAAGGACGGCATTAGACCGTCATGCTCAATGTGTGCGTATCCCCGCAGAAGTGATTTCTCCGGGGGTACTTTTAACTAAAAAATATCATCATATAATAATCACAATGGAAGTTCTAAGAAATTTATTTGAAGGTTACCCCAATCTTTGGGGCGGCGGAGTGGCACACTCCGTACTGATTCTGTCACTAACCATAGCGTTTGGAATCATCCTTGCAAAAATCAAAGTGCGGGGAGTATCTCTGGGAGTTACCTGGATACTCTTTGTCGGAATCGTATTCGGTCATTTCAACATGAATCTGGACGAACACCTGCTCCACTTTCTAAAAGAATTCGGATTGATTCTGTTTGTTTACTCAATTGGTTTGCAGGTAGGACCCGGCTTTTTTTCAGCATTCAAAAAGGGGGGCTTTACCCTGAATATGTTGGCCATGCTGGTAGTAGTATTAGGAGTAACCATCACTGTTATCCTGCACTTCACCACCGGAACTCCGATTACCACAATGGTAGGTATTTTGTCCGGAGCTGTCACCAATACTCCGGGGCTGGGAGCCGCACAACAGGCCAATAGTGATTTGAATGGAATAGATGCTCCCGAAATTGCTTTGGGATATGCTGTCAGTTATCCGCTGGGTGTAGTAGGTATCATCCTTTCACTGCTTGCTTTGAAATATCTCCTTCGCATCAATACTGCTCAAGAAGAAAAAGAAGCGGAAGTCGGTCTGGGACATCTCCAGGAACTTACCGTACGTCCTATCTCCATTGAAGTGAGAAACGAATCGGTAGACGGCATCAGGATTAAAGAACTCCGCCCGTTACTGAACCGTAAGTTTGTCATTTCCCGCATCAAACACCGCGAGGGTGGAGAAACCGAATTGGTCAATTCCGAAACAATTCTACATGTAGGGGATATCATATTAGTGATCTCTACCCCGATTGACGTGGAAGCAATCACTATATTCTTCGGAAAGGAAATCAAAATGGAATGGGAACAACTGAACAAAGAGCTCATTTCACGCCGTATCCTGATTACTAAACCGGAATTGAACGGGAAAACGCTCTCACAACTCAAAATCAGAAATAACTTCGGAGCAAACATCACCCGTATCAATCGTTCGGGAGTAGACTTGGTAGCTTCTCCACAATTACAGTTACAAATGGGAGACCGTGTCACCATTGTAGGTTCCGAACTGGCTGTTGCCCATGCAGAGAAAGTACTTGGCAACTCCATGAAACGCTTGAATCACCCGAACCTGATTCCTATCTTTATAGGTATCGCTTTAGGATGTATTCTGGGAAGTCTTCCTTTCGCATTTCCCGGAATCCCGCAACCTGTGAAACTAGGACTGGCAGGCGGTCCGCTCATCGTTTCTATCCTGATTAGCCGTTTCGGTCCGAAATACAAGCTGATTACTTATACCACCATGAGTGCCAACCTGATGCTTCGTGAAATCGGTATTTCCATCTTCCTCGCCTGCGTAGGTTTAGGAGCAGGCGAAGGCTTTGTAGACACAGTCATTCATGGCGGAGGATATATATGGGTAGGCTACGGAGTAATCATAACCATCCTGCCACTTCTAATTACAGGATTGGTAGGACGGTATTATTGCAAGCTGAATTATTTCACGCTTATCGGGGTTCTGGCTGGTTCTACCACCAATCCACCGGCACTGGCTTACTCCAATGACCTGACCTCCTGTGATGCGCCTGCCGTTGGTTACGCTACGGTCTATCCGCTCACCATGTTTCTGCGAGTATTGACGGCACAAATATTGATTCTGTCGTTGGGATAACATATTAATATATCCTTTTCCATCCAATTGATTACTAACAAATGGAGAGAATAGGATCAGATGCCGGAATATTTGTTATTGGTCAATGGGATATTTTTTTAGAATAAAACAAACTAATTAATAAAAACTTTCTAACTTTGTGCCGTTAAGGTTTCCTTGAACAACTTTTGCGTTGTTAAGGAATGAAAAGGGAATGCCGTGTAAACCGGCAACAGAACCTGCTGCTGTAAATCTCCGCTCCTTGTAATCAGAGAGCAAAATTGCAACACGAAAGTCACTGGATAGTTTATCTGGGAAGGCGTTGCAAAATGGGATGAGTCAGAAGACCTGCCTTGATGCTCTGATTTACACCTGCGGGATTTCGGGTAGTAGTCAAATAGAAAATAAGCAATTATCTTTTATTTGGTATAATAGCTATATGTCCGTTTGTGTAGATTGAATTCAGATCTGAACAAACGGATTTTTTATACCTATAAAATAAAAGACATGCTTTCTATTCAAGTCCATTCATACAATAAGCATTATATCCATTTACGGTGGATATTATGTTTGATTCTATCTCTATTTACCACATTACCGGCCATTTCCCAATCCAAGGTTCGGCATCAGACTTCTCTGTCTGATACACTTCTCAAACTCAAAGAAGTTACTATCTACAGTAATCGGATGCAAAAAAAGATGTCTCCTGTACAGATTCTGTCCGGCAAAGAACTTGAGAAGCTCAATGTTTACTCCGTTGCTGATGCTTTGCGCTACTTTTCCGGAGTACAGATAAAAGATTACGGAGGTATTGGAGGACTAAAAACCGTCAATATACGAAGTATGGGCAGTCATCATGTCGGAGTATTTTACGATGGTATTGAATTAGGAAATGCGCAAAATGGAGTCGTCGATCTAGGCCGTTTTTCATTAGATAATATGGAAGTCATTTCACTATATAATGGTCAAAAAAGTGCCATCTTCCAACCTGCCAAAGATTATAGTTCCGCAAGTGCCATATATATGCAGACACGAAAACCCCTATTCAAAGGGGAAAAGAAAAACAACCTGAACATCGGGGTGAAAGGCGGTTCATTCTCTACCATCAATCCGTCACTACTTTGGGAACATCGTTTCAACGAACGAATAAGCAGTTCCATCAGTACGGAGTATATGTATACATCAGGACGATATAAATTCACATACGCCAAGAAAGATGGTTACGACACAACAGCTGTTCGTCAAAATGGAGACGTAAGAATGTTACGTTTGGAGAATGCATTCTTCGGAAAAATCCCCAAAGGAGAATGGAAAGCCAAAGCATACCTATACAATTCGGAACGGGGATACCCCGGAGCTGCGGTAAGAGAAGAACCGGGTAAGTTTCGCCATCAGGACCGGCAGTGGGATACCAATCTGTTTGTGCAAGGCTCTTTTCAAAACTATTTTAAGCCTTGGTACAGTCTGCTAGCCAACGGAAAATATGCTTATGACTATCTCCACTATTTATCCGATCCCAGACTGGATGTCACCACCATGTATGTAGACAATCACTACCGACAGCAAGAAATCTATGCTTCGGCCGCCCATTTATTCACCATCTATCCCTGGTGGAGTATGTCATTATCCAACGATTTTCAATGGAATACATTACGGGCCGATCTCATAGATTTTGTCTATCCAACCCGTAATACAATCCTGACTTCTGCCGCCACGTCCTTTGACTTCAACCGCCTCATGTTGCAGGCGAGCCTGTTATATACTCATGTCGACGACAATACACGTACCAAAGGAGCCAATGCAGGCACCAAAAACAAATACACTCCGTCTGTCATAGCCACCTGGCAACCATTGACCAAGCTCCCTCTGAATGTACGGGCCTTTTATAAGAAAGTCTTTCGCATGCCAACTCTCAATGATTTGTATTATACTTTTATAGGCAATAAGGACTTAAAACCAGAATATACCACCCAATACGATGTGGGTATCACTTTCTCTCACACCTGGAATAACCATTGGCTGAAAAGCCTGGACTTACAAATAGATGGTTACTATAATGAAGTAGATGATAAAATCATTGCCATGCCTACCTCCAACCAGTTCCGTTGGACTATGATAAATCTCGGACATGTGGAAATTCGGGGATTAGACGCAGCCATACGAGGAGAATGGGGTTTCGGAAAGGTGGAACTTAGCACTCTATTCAATTACACCTATCAAAAGGCACAGGATTTTACCGATCCTACCAGTGAATGGTATGGAGGCCAGATTCCTTATATACCTTGGCATGGAGGTTCCATCATCCTCAATGGAAGTTATCAAACATGGTCTTGCAACTATAGTTTCATTTATACAGGTGAACGTTATGAAGCAGTCGCCAATATCCCGGAGAACTACGCACAGCCTTGGTATACCCATGATTTTTCCCTATCCAAAACTTTTCAATGGGGGAAAACGGGAATACGTGTAACGACAGAAATTAATAATATCTTCAATCAGCAATATGAAGTAGTGCAATGCTATCCTATGCCCGGTACAAGTTTTAAAATCAAATTAAACGTCATGTTATGAGAATATCTGTTCTATCCATCATTATCTGTTTTGTTCTTCTATCGACTTCTTGTCGCGAAGATGAACGCATTATTCCGTCAACTCCCAACCAAGTTACTCCCGGAGTAAGCGGCACCTCTGTCAAAGGTTTCTTTCTACTCAATGAAGGAAATATGGGAAGCAACAAGGCTACCCTTGATTACTTTGATTACGAAACCGGTATCTATCATAAGAATATCTATGCGGAACGGAACCCGGGAGTCGTACAAGAATTGGGGGATGTGGGAAATGATATCCAAATCTATGGAAATAAGTTATATGCCATCATCAACTGTTCTCATTTCGTAGAAGTGATGAATGTAGAAACAGCAAAACACATCACGCAAATTTCCATACCTAATTGCCGTTATATCGTCTTTAAAGATAAATATGCATACGTCAGTTCGTATGCAGGCCCTGTCAAAATAGATCCCAACGCCAGACTGGGGTATGTAGCACGTGTTGACACTACCACACTGACTGTCAAGGACACCTGTGTGGTCGGCTACCAGCCGGAAGAAATGGTGATTGTGGGCAACAAACTCTATGTAGCCAACTCCGGCGGGTATCGCGTACCTAATTATGACCGCACGGTATCCGTCATCGACTTGAACACATTCAAAGTTATCAAAACCATTGATGTGGGAATCAATTTGCATAGAATGGAATTAGACCAATACGGAAATATTTATGTCTCATCCCGGGGAGATTATTATGACACTTACTCCGAAACATTTGTAATAGATTCCAATACCGATAAAGTAATCGAAGAATTACCGCTTCTTCCCAATACAGAAATGGCTATTTGCAGAGATTCACTGTATGTATACAGTACAGAATGGAGTTATTACACCAACAGTTGGACAGTCTCTTACGCCATCTATAATACAAAAACAAAGAAAACTGATACCCGCAATTTTATTACAGATGGTACGGAAAAATCTATCAAGATACCTTATGGAATAGCAATCAATCCGGAAACAGGTGAATTCTTCGTCACCGATGCCAAAGACTATGTGACTCCCGGCACATTATACTGTTTCTCCCGGGATGGAAAAAAGAAATGGTCAGTCATCACGGGGGACATTCCGGCACATATTGCCTTTACAGATAAGAAACTAAAAGAGATTCAATAATTCACAATTCTATTAATAATTAAAAACAAAAGCAATGAAGAAAATTCTATTTTTACTGCTCACTGTCGTTACAGTATGCAGTTGCTACAATGACGATGATCTCTGGGATAAAGTCAATGATCTCGACGGACGAGTAGAAACACTAGAAACAACAGTCAAGAAAATGAACTCTGAAATTACAACTTTACAGAGTTTGGTAGACGCATTAAATCAAGGGAAAGTAATCACCAACACGGAACAGACATCTGATGGCTACACATTAACTTTCAGTGATGGAAGCACCGTATCTATCAAAAATGGAAAGAATGGTACAGATGCTCCTGTGATTGGAGTGAAAGCTGACGAAGACGGAATATATTACTGGACCATTACTACCAACGGTACTACAGAATGGCTGCCGGATGCAACTAACAAGTTAAAAGTGACAGGTACAACTCCAGTTATGGGAGTTGATAGTGACGGATACTGGACCGTTGATACAGGCGAAGGAGCCAAACGCATTAACGGAACAGACGGAAAACCTGTGAAAGCGGAAGGACAAGACGGAGACTCTTTCTTCAAATCTGTTACAGTTAATGACAATCATGTACTAGTTACTCTTGCAGATGGAACGTCGTTCACATTGCCCAAAGGGGAAACATATACATTTGACATTGCCAATAGGGATTATACCTTGTTCTCGTCTAATGAAACAAGGACGTATCTTCTTACAACTGCCAATATAGACGACGCAACATTAATTGCTATTCCGCAAGGATGGACAGCGGTTCTTAATGATAAAGACTTAAGAATCACAGCTCCGGCAGTTTCAGGTGATGATGTCAAAGATGGTGAACTTAAAATACTTGTCACTCCGTCCAAAGCTTTCGGTAAAGTAATAAAAATGCAATTAAGAGCAGTGCGTGAAGCACACTTCTTGACATTCGAGGATGTTGATTATAAAGGTGATGCTAACATGGTAGGAGAAAGAAACTGGTCATCATTAATTGACAGCCAACAATATGGCGTATTTTTAATTGTTTCTCCGCACATTTTCTTTGTATTTCTGCCATATAAATCTCCCCCCAGGTCTCTTTGTCTTCGCAGTCATTCAGTTGCAGGCATTTTAACTTTCACTGAATGATTACTTTATTTTCATGGTTTTTTTCTTGAATCCGACTTTGGCTGTCAGTTTTTTCCTTAACTTTTTCTTTGCTTTTTTCGGTACCACAAAGACGGCTTTTTTATGAATACCCTTAAATGCATTTTTACCGATCTTTGCAATCGTCACTGACTTGATATTGATCTTCTTCAGATTTTTATTCTTGTAGAATGCTTTTGCCGCAATGCTCTTTACATTCTTGCCGATCGTTACCGTTGTCAGCTTCTTGTTGCCTTTGCATACCTTTGCACCGATTGCCGTCACCTTGAACTGTCTGCCGTTGATGCGGACCGTTGACGGAATATTCATCTTCTTCGCTCCCGGCTTTTTGTAGGATACCAGCATGACAGCCTTTTTGGATGTCACTTTATATCTTGCCTTGCCAACCGGATAAATTTTTCCAATAACTACATCCTTCGGCTTATCCGATGGAGTCGGAGACGGTTTTTCCGTTGACGGTTTTTCGGTCGTCGGATTGGATACTTTTTTCCAGATTGCATACAGTTCTGTCGTTTCTGTGATATAGAATTTATCACCCGGCAAATACGTAGTTCCGCTGCCGTCTGCCTTTGTATTCCAGCTGACAAATTCCATGCCGTTATACTTAAATCCACAGTTTGCAGCCTGAACGGTATCGTATTTTTTATACGGACTGTTCGGATCTGTCATCGCACCGCTTCCGCCGTTTGCATGGTAGATCACCTGAAGACCTTTTTCCTCTTCGATCTGCCCTAAGACTTCTGCTCCGTAAGTGAAGGAGGCCGTCATTGCCGCACCGTCTGCCAGGTTCCATCTGCCCTGCACAAATCCATGGCCGTCTTTGGAAACAGTCAGTTTGTTGCCTTCGATCGCGGCTGTTCCGGAAACCGCATGCACTTCCAGATCCACCGTATCCAGATCATTGAGGATGATCTTCTGATCATTTTCGGTCACGGCACACAGCCGCAGTGCCACTTCTACGCCGTCTGCATCTTTCAGGAACAGATTTTTATTGGTGTAGGAAATCCACTGTTTCTGTGTGGTTTCGGTTGTATCTGCACTCAATGCAATATCAAGATCCTTAATATTACCCATGCCATCATTGTACACGCTGTTTCTTGCAGTCTCTTTATTTCCGACTGCGTCGCTTACTGTAATCTCTACTTCTTTTTTATAATAACCACTGCCAATGTTCACTTCATAAGCAAATTCATTTCCTTCGCCAAGTGCTGTCCCAAGATCCCCAAGCGTTTTTTCTCTTGCAAGCGGTTTGCCGTCCACCGTAATGGTCAGTTTTGCATCCGGCTCCGTGATTCCGCTGATCGTCAGCGTGCCGTCTTCTGCAAATCCAGATCCATTGGTCGGGGAGGTCAGCATCAGGGTCGGTGCTGTCGTATCGATGTTAAATGCAAAACTCTGATCGAAACCGTCACCTTTTTCATTCTTGCCGTAAATCTGAATGGTATGATCTCCGTCTGCCAGGTCTTTTAATGGAATGGCAATTTCTGATGTATGTTCAAACGTTCCTGTTTTTACTTCTTCGCCGTCCAGCACCCAGGTTCCGGACACTGCCATATCGGCTTTTGCCGTGAAGTTGACAGAAGATGCTGCATACGTGTCGTACATCACAATCTTTTCTGTGACATTTCCATCCTCATCTTTTTCATTTTCGCTTCTTCCAACCTGATAAACCTTCTGATCCGCTGCAAGTGTGATCTTTGCTTTCTGCGGTTCATTTAAGGTAAGGACTTCGCCAAACGTTTCTTTTCCGTAAACGATACCGGTCAGATTGCCGTCACCGTCTAAAAGTTTGTTAAATGGTGTCGCACTGATCACGTATTTCGTTCCGGCAGTCAGTCCGATGGTCTCAACGGTTTCTTTTCCGTTTTCATCGACACTTCTGGATTCGCTGCTGCCGCCAAGCACCGCATAGATCTGATTCTCTTCGTCTTTTACGGCAGAAACATTGTAATCCGAAAGTTCTTCTTTTTCGCCATTTGCACCGACTTCATAAACCTTAAACAGTGCACCCTGACATTTGTCATCCGTTACCGTATCAAGGGAAGCACGGATCTGCAGATCGCCTGCATTTTCCGCATGGATCGCTGTGATCGTCTCCGGCTGGCTGCTGTTCGTATAGGCAAATGCATTTGCAGTATCAACGATTCCGGTTGTGACTTCTTCCTGACTGTACACAAGTCTTACATAATATTTTCCGCTTTCCATCGTATCCGGGATTGTGATCGCAGCCTTTCCTTTTGCGATATCCGCTCCTGTCAGGGAAGCGATCGGTGTACCGCCGTTTTCTTCCGAATCCGGATTTTCCAGAATGTAAATATCAAGTTTCTCCAGATCAGACATTTTGTTATTTCCTGTCCATGTCAGATTGATCTTATTATCTGTGTTGCTGTAGTTCTGTTTATCCATCTGAACTGCGGTGACCTCCGGAAGCGGATCTACGCCATAGAGGATCAATTCAGAAGAACTTGCTGTTTTTATCGTATAAGTTTTATTTGCCAGTGACGGATCGGTAAAGGAGACAACAAGGGTTGCTTCTTTCTTCTCTTCATCATAAGTAAAGTTGGCATTTGCAGTCTCATTCTGTTCATCGGTTTTGTCATTATCATAATACTGGAGCGGATATGGCGTTCCATTCTCATCGGTAACTTTGAGTCCTTCTTTTCCTGCTTTTGCCTCTTCCAGTGATTCTGCTGAAAATGCAATGCTCAGAACTTGTGCCACGCCGTCCTGGAAATTGCCAAGCGTTACGTTATGCGTGGTTCTTGTAATATCAGAGCGAAGGCTGGAGCTGATTTTTCCGTCTGCATCTGCCAGGGTGCTGTTTTCGCTTGAATCCTTCTGGTAAATATTCGGGCCGATGCTCATGTAAAGCATATCCTGTTTTTCTTCATCATAGCCAACGGCGTACCATCTGCCGGAAATACCCTCTGTGCTTCTTGCTTCTTCCAGATACTGCGGATAGGTTGGATTTACTTTTGCCTGTGAGCCAAAGGAGAGATCGCCGCCATAGGCATAAGAAATACCGGTTGAGAATCCGAGCACTTTCAGTGCACCCCAGATACGCTTTGTGTTCAGTCCAAGTGCCGCACCGCCGATCTGGATACCGCCGATCAGCGGGATCACATCCGGAATGCTGACGATCGCCTGTGCATAAGCTTCAAACGCTTCCTGTGCATCACTGCTGGCATCAATCACAATATAGCCCTTGCCATCGATGATGCCCATATAGTTGATGCTGCACTGCACCAGCGTCTTGAAATAAGGGATCCACTGTGTCTCCAGTTTCGCATATTCCATGATCTTGATGTCCGTGTTTGCCACTTTCAGGTTCGAAACCTTGATGCCGAATCCTGTCAGACCAAGGCTCATATCGGCACGGGCCTCCAGCACCTGGAAGAGATTAAACGATACGCTCAGCAACAGTTTGATCGGAGGTACTTCGCTGCAGCAGAAGATCGTATCATAGAGATTTTCAAATCCGCCGCCACCGCCGATGATCCAGCATACACCGAAGGAATCCAGGTTGATGCCCGGTTTGATACCTTCCACATAGAAATACAGGTTATCCACAACCGGGATCTTATTTTTACTCTTTATCCCCAGTTTGATCTCCAGCGTGATGGATTTCAGGAACGATGCACTTCCTTCCACACCCATCGACCAGTCATTCACTGTGTTGACCTCCAGCGTTCCTTCGATGTTCGGCATGGAGTCGGTGTAGCCCGGGATTTTTACTTCGGCTGAGAAATTCACTCCGATAAATCCCTGATTCATGCCGTAGAGTACATTTTTTACCTCTACTTTTGCATCGGTATCGCCATCATCATCCCCTTCTTTTTTGTTATTCTGGTTGTTTGCGACTTTTGTTTTCTTATTGTTTTTTGTAAGAGAACCGGAAGAGCTGCCGGTCGGTTTGTAAGTTTTTTTATACGCATTGCGGAGCGTATCTGCTTTTGCTCCGTCATTTGCAAATACATTCTGATTTACTTTATCAACCTTTTCCCCGGTGTTTCCTCTTTTGGATGTCGGGATCAGAAAGCTTAAGTCGAGCTGTGCGGAGAATGACATCACAAACCCTTCTGCATCCTCCACCTTCAGTTCTTCCACCCGATCTGCATCACCGTCATACATCATGCCAAGCCTTGCAAAAGAAAGATTAAATGCCATCCCGGCGATCGTCATCAGACCATTTAATGCCGCCGGATAAATCAGGGTGATCTCCTCATCCTGAAAACCTTCGATCTCTTCTCCGTTCATGTTATAAGGCACAAGTCCGTATTCTGTTCCGTTTTCGATGCTTGTAAACGCAGCATTACCCTTGTAGATCCTGGTGTTTTCTACAGAAGCATTTAATGTAATATCATTAAAATCTGTGTTGATCACGCCGTCCTTCTGGCTGACTTCTACGGTACCGTTCAGGGCATCGATACAGCCGTTGATCACAACTTTGTCTTTTTCACCGCTGATCGATTTTGCAACGTATTTCACATTTGTTCCGTCCGCACCTTTATCAAAGGTATCATCTTTGATAAAGATTCCCTGGAAGAACAGCAACGTTTCTTCGTAATTGTTTTTATCTGCTGCGTAAGCTTCTTCGCTTGCATAGGTTTTCAGCTGATATTTTGCCTGATCCCCTGTTTTGCCTTTTTCCTGCACAACTGCGAGAATCCCGTAATAATCATTTCGATAGCGGATGTCATCCGACATGACCACCTTCAGAGCATCGCCGGTTGTGATCTTGTCAACGCCGGTCGGCGGTTCTGTCCACTCAAAACTGAGCTGATATGTGTCCGGTTTCATCGTCTCCGTAAAAAGAATATCCAGTTTGTTTTCCTGCGGATCGATCAAAATGTTTTCTGATGGAATTTCGTACTTTTTGCTGTCACTTGCTCCCTGTGCATACAGTGTGTAGCGGCTCTTATCCTCCAGCATGGTGAAATTGCTGCCGCTCACATAGAGATGTCTCGTCAGATCATTATAGAGGATCTCCGGTGTCGCACTGTGAAACGTGATCTTCGGCAGTTCGCCGTCTCCGCCCGGGCAAAGAATGTAAGTAGAACCTTCATACAAGAGATTTTCATATAACAGTCTCGCATCCGTAGAATCCGGAAGGTTAAACACACGGAACGTAATCTTTCGATAGCTGGATGCACTGTCCACTTTCGCCCGGAAATAAAACGGGATCTTGATCTCCGTTCCCCTCGTGAAATCCACATAAGTGCTCTGATACGGCACTGCATAGCTGGTCTCGTAGATTGGCTCTTTCTGATCTTCGTCAAGCGGTGTGAGACCTTCCGATGCATAAGCTGCGATGACTACTTTTTTATAATCGTTCTTCTCAGAAATATTTTTTAAAGTTGCCTGAATATCAATAATGCCGTCCTCTTTAAAGGTTCCGTCTGTATTGCGGTTGCAGGTAGAAACATAATTTTTTCCGTCTGCCGACAGATCCAGAACGGACGGTGAAGTCATATTGAAGGTTACCTGATCTGTTTCAAGATCTGTTTTTTCATTGGAAAATACTCCATAGTATGTGTTTACAATTCCTTCTTTTCCCGACTGGATCGTTCCAAGATCATAGTACATTGCCATGGCACTATCTGCTGTCCCGTACTGATCATTGCCATCGCTTGTAAAATCCAGAGTCTCATCCGGGGCAAAATCAAAGCCGGTCGCCGCCAGAGAGTTCCAGTGTGCAAAAGCGACTTTTTTTAACATTCCTTTGGAAGAGACTACGGTTGATGCCGTTGCCGTCGGACTGTAAATGTCATCGTATGCATAAAACGCAGTCGGAATATTCGCTGCATCCAGCACACATTCCCGTTTGATAATATCGCTGTCATAAGATGTATTTGGAATTTCATAATATACAAAATCCTGATCTCCGACGGCCGAATCAAGCAGCATTCTCGCCTCAACTTTTACGTCCTCACTGCCATGATTCTGTACATCGTAGTTGATCATGACCATGCCGTGTTCGTTTGATCCGGTATTTGCCAGCTCGAGCCGCTGGGTGAATTCCAGTTCACCCAGGCTCCATTTTGCTGACAGTCCCTTTGCATCCTGCGAAACGGTTACACCGCCGGACTTTATTCCTTCAAAAGAATAATCTCCGCCGAAAATGTAATCTTTTGTCTCTCCGTTTCTCGTTATGCGGAAGGAAGTAAATGAAGTGTCATAATCATCGCTGTGGTACAGCAGATCTTTGTTATTGTCGGATTTTATTGTCTTATCACCTTCCACATTTGAGATATAAAATCCGCCGTTTTTACCTGACATGCGGACAGATATCGAATCGTTCTGCAAAAGCAGCACATCTTCATCCGCCACTTTACTCTCCATACTCTGCGGTGCCGCCAGCATTTCCAGCGGAAGGCCCGTAAAGAGCACAACCGCGGAAAGCATCAGACTGAAAGCCCTCTTTAAAAATATCTTGTTTTTTCTCTTATCCATATACCTGCCCTCCTTTACTGTTCTAAATCAATATAAATATAAGTCAGATACGTTTCTTTATTCTGCGTTACAATATAGAGCGTATAGAATCCTGCCTCCAGATCCGTCAGCTTACCGTCTTTCACAACATCTGCCTTCTTCATCGCTCCGGCTTTCTGAATTCCCTTTTTGTAATATACCTTAAAGGATTCACCGGTTCTTCTGGATTTTTCCAGTACCAGATCTGCCCGATTTTCTTTCAGAATCGTCGTATCACACGGAAGCAGTGATTCGCCGTTTGCCGTGATCTTCAGATTTGCCGAGCTGATGACTTTCACATACCGTTTGACCAGTTTTTCATTTCCCACACGGTCACTCAGTAAATATGTGACTTCATGAATACCCTGCTCGTTCATCTGTTTTTCCGTCAGCATGTTTTTCAGTGAAATCTGCGGATTCGAATCAATGTTATCCCAGAGCCGGAATGTCGTCGCATCCAGAAGCTGTTCTCTTAATTCTTCGGCAGTCGTTCCCTGGAAAACATTTACAACAGAGCGGTCAAACTGAATACTCGGTGCAATATCATCCAGATACTGGATCTCCAGTACACGGTAAGAAACCAGTCCTGCCTGATCGGTTGCTTTGACCTGATAACTTCCGTTTGTCGTGATCGGAAGTGTGATCCAGTCCAGTTCATCTCCTTTTAATTCGCCATCGCCGTTTTTGTCCGTCGGTGCTTTGACCGGATATTCTTTTCCGCGGAACGTGATCGTTCCTGCCTCGGACATCGTAACCTTTACGCTGCAGTCCTCTGAGCGGATGTACGTTTCCGGAATGCCGGATGCGTAGACAACCGGAGGTATTTCATCGATCGAATCCACCGTGATCTGCTGCTGCGTCATATTTCCGGCTGCATCCGCAAATGTGAAATCATATACACCGTTTTCTTTGATCGCCAGAGAAATATTGGTGTTGCCGCCATATTTTCTGTTCAGACCGCCGCCGCTTACAAATACGGTTTCATCGGAGCGGAAGATAACGTTCATCTGGTTGTTTTCCAGTTTCTGTGTCACTGTGATCGTCGGTGCATTTTTATCAATGATGTCAACCAGGTCGATATCGGTCATTTCACCGGAAACACCGTTCGGCGAAGTCGCCACGATCTTAACCATTCCTGGAACCGTTGCGAAAAATTCTACGTTTCCTTTTCTTCCGCCCAGCTCGATTCCTGTCTTTGAGAATGTTCCATTGTCTTCTACCCAGTTATCATTCTGTTTATAGTATACTTTCAGTTCCGATACTGTCTTGTTAAAATCAAGACTCAGCAGAACGGAGCTGTTTGTCGGTTCGATCGGCGGCAGTTTCTCATAAGATTCTCCGTCTTTGACATAACACGGACTCCAGGAAGATACACTGATCTTCGGTGCATCCTTGTCGATCTCCGTTACTTTTGTGCTGATCTTTGCCCGGTTGCCGCTTCGGTCTTTAAAAACAGTATCGTAGGTTCCGTTATTTTCTATTTCCCGGAAATAGTAATAGCCCTTGTCATCCATGCCCTTCTGCAGTCCCGACGTCACCGGAAGGATGGTTCCTTTTTCGTTGTCTTTATCAGAGTTATCATCTGCATAGAATTTCAGTTTCATGCGGGTAAAGCTGATACCTTCTTTTTCCACACGAACCGTCGGTGCTTCCTGGTCGATCTTCGCAGCCTCAAGACTGTGCCAGAATATGTTTCCTTCCTGATCGATCGCAATCACCGTGATCTGACACGGCTTTGTGATAAGCAGGCTGTTATTGTTCGCATCCAGTTTCACACCATCAATCTGATCTGAGGTACTGTTGAAATTCAGTTTTCCCGTATCTGCCTGCAGTCCGTTTTTCACGATCAGTTTCGTCCGGCTGTCATCAGAAATGGTATAAGAAATCTTATAACCGCCGCTGTATCCGATCTTTTCTGCCAGCTCGGCAAAAGCATCTTCTGACGGTGTCCAGGAACTGAAATAACTTGCCAGTCCGTCATAGACCGCATAGACTTCCGCAACGACTTCCGGAGGTGTTGTGTCTTTTTCGTAAGCACCTTCTTCTTCCACCGGTGCTTCATACGGCTTCATGTTCAGCTCATCCGGCAGTGTGACTGTGATCGGTGCACCTTCGTTTCCGCACTCATCACTGTATTCAAAGGTATAGCTTCGTTCCATGTTTTCCGAATAGAGGAACGTATGCTTTAATTCCTTTCCATTTGCAGCATACAGATCTTCACTCTCGGAAGCGATCCAGACTTCAATACCGTCTGTGGTACTCTGATCTTCAAGATTTGAAATATCCAGTGTATTTCCTTCCTGTACTTCTCCGTTCTCCAGAAGTCTCCAATAAACCTTTGCATCCTTCGGTGCATCTTTATCCATGTTTTCTACCGTAACATTGTAATCCACCGTTTTCTGCTCGGCTGCTCCCGGAATGGTCAGTTCAAATGTAATATTTGCGTTTTTGTGGAATACGATCGTTGCCTTTGATTTCTGCTTGTTCCAGCTGATCGTATAAGCGTCACTGGTATCTTCTTTGTTTTTGCTGTCATCCGTACCGTTCTCACCTGTATTTTCTGTTTCTTTCAGGGAAATCTGTGCGTTTTCGCTGACACCTTCGATCGTTGCCACTACATCTTCTTTTGTTTTCTCTGTCGTGCTGTACTGGATCTGTGCCGAATAATCTCCGAAAAAGTCCTCCAGTGTAAACTGCTCCGTATATGAATTTCCATAAATATCTTCATACTCGATCTCGTAAGTTCCATCCTTACTGATTCCGCAGTAATCCTTCAGCAAGACGTTTTCGTCGTCCACCGGCACATCAAACTGACGCAGCATATCTCTTGCCCTTCCAAGCATAAAGTACGAGCCATAATAGATGTATCTGTACATGATCTGCGGAAGTTCGATTCCATTTATTTTTTTGATATGGACTTCCATATTGAATTCAAAGTTTACCATGCCGTCCTGCGGATAAACATCCATTCTGCGGATCTTCGGCTGCTGGTTGATTCCGTAGAAGTCCTGGTCTTTGGAAGAAATCGTTTCCATGACATTGCCGGCCTCATCGACAATCCTCAGCTCAATGCTGTGCGGCATATGAAGTCCTTTCTCTTTGGAAAGATCAATGTCTGCCTTGAAATCTCCCATAAGACGCAGGGTGTGGCTGCCATCTTTATTCACCAGATAATTTTCACTCAGAAAACCTAGACTCTGGTTGATATCCTTTGTGAACTCCATACCGCAGTAATAAGAGCCATCCCAGTCGGATCCATATCCATCGTCTGTCTGTACCACATGGATCGGATCTTTTCCATCGATGATCAGCTGAATATTTGCATTTTTCAGATTCCGATCGTCGCGGATCTCAATTTCAAAGCTCGGATTTGTGATATATTCATCCGTTTCTCCTTCGTTCTGTGCGATACTGTCTGTGCCAGTTGCAGTCATCTCGCTTGTGGCACTTTTTAACACTGTAAACTCTGCTGTTGGTGCCGTATGATCCACATCTGTGATATAAAACTGCTGATAGCTTAAGTTTCCATATCCATCCAGCAGATAATACAGGTGTCGCTGGTTTTCTGTATAAGCAAAACTTCTCTCTTTTATCAGCGTATCCGCAGTGTCATCAGAAGCAGAAAGATTCACTTCATACATTTCCGGATCTTTTGCAACCATCGTACTGTCTGCTTCTGTTACTGCTGCAGAAATACTCTGCCTGGAAGCCTTACTTTCTTCCACTTCTATTTTGAAATCCGGTGCTTTTGCAGAATAATAAATCTCCACTTCGTGACGCTGTGACTTCACGCCTCCAACGTTCATCAGTTCATAAGAGATCGTGTTGCTGCCTTCAAAGACCGGAACTGCACATACATCTGCATTTGCATATCCGCCTGCATAAAAGGCTGCCGCATCCTCCGCCTGGAACATTGCTTTTGCATCCGTCGGCTTTACGTCAAACATCATCACTTTATTTTCTGCATCATAATCCTTAAGCGGGAACCATTTCGCAGAAGCCTCGTTATCACCCGCCCAGACTTTGATCCAGTAATTGCCGACATCGTAATCTTCCATGCCGTTTACCGTAAACTGAACGCTGCGGTTGTAAGTAATCCCTTCCGTTGTCTCAGATGTTGCACAGTTTCCAAGATAGAGAACATCTGTCGTATAGCCATCCGCTCCGGTTGCGGTAAAATCCGGTTTCTGGTCATCCACAACGGTCCGGTTAAATTCATACGTTCCGGTTGCGGCAAATCCATAGTACGGAACTTTATCTGCTCCCTGATATGGATCTTCTGCTGCAAAATGAATACTTCCCGTCACTTTGCTGATACCAAATGCTTCTGTCATATCAGCATCATAATTATAAAGACAAATGTTGTCATACTGCTCCGTCGTAATGACCGGTTCTGCCGAATTACCCTGTTTGTTGCTGACAGAAACTTCCAGTTTATACTGTCCGTTTGGCAGTGTCAGACCTTCCGGAATTTCTACCGTCTGGCTGGATTTTCCCTTTATAATATTCCACCGGTAAACTTCGGTTTCCTTATCACCTTCTGTCTGTTTCAGGCAGATATAGGTATTCGGCGATGCATAATCAATATCATCCATCACAAAATGGCTGGTTCTCTGATTTGCAAAGCTGATGTCAAATGCTGCCCCGGTAAGTGTGGAGAGATATTCTGCTCCGTTTACCTCCGGATTGTATGCATCTCCAAAATCTTCCCGTTTTACCTGCTGCCCGTAATTTGCATTATCCTTTGTTTTGATCGTCACGGTATTTGCCGGTGTCCGATCGATCTGATAACTTCCGGTTTTTACATCTTTCTTATCGGAAAATCCATACTCGTCAGGAGTCATGGTAAAGGTCTTTGTGACCAGTTTTCCTTTTGATGCATCAAATGTTTTTTTATTTCCGCTTGTCGCAAAAGCACTGCTCTTAAAACCGGACCCTGCTGCAACGGTTACATTTCCATAGTATTTATTTCCGCTGATCGCCAGGAAACGTTCTCTTACGGTCGCCGCATTTGCATCATTTAAACTGTTGTAAGTTGTCGTGATCTCATATTTCTGATCTTCGGTCATGATAAGCGTTCCGTAGGACCATTTTCCGGTCTCGCTGCTCTGATATCCGGAAGAATACGGAAGTTTTGCCGCATCCAGAAATTCTTCGTTATCGATCAGTATTTCTGATGCCTTTCCTGACACGCTGCGGATAAAATAAGCATCCTGTTCGATCGGATCTTTTACTGCCACAAACAGTTCCGCTTCATTTGCGGAAGAAGTGATCGGTCCGCGGACTTTCAGCGAAGATTCTTTGTTTACTTCATTCGTTTTTGTTTCCGGTGTTATAATTTCCACTGCCGGAATATTTCGGTCGATTGCCGCATCTGCAAGTTTTTCGCTTATGGTTTCATTCTTTGCGATATCGGCTGCCGAGACATAAAGTGCTGCCTGATAAGTCTGGTTTGCTCCGACTGTTTTTGTACGGATCGTAACCAGGCACTCGGTCACTTTATCGCCGGACTGGTTCACAACCATCACATCCCCCACAGCTGCCGTAGTAAATTTGTCACTTCCCGGAAGCGTGCTGCCTTCTTCCAGCCAGAAGTAGCGGATATTGTCGATATTGATGCCGCCTGCATCTTTAACTCTCACAACGGCTTCCTGATATGCACTGTTGTCATTGTTTTCTTTGAGCTGTATGCTCTCATAAGAAATCACAGGAGCGATCTTGTCTTTTGCCGTGTAGCTGTATTTTGCTGTTACGGTCTTTGTATTATGATTAATATCACTTGCAGATACCTGCACTTTGACTCCGTTGTTTACGGAAGAATAATCAATATTTTTGTCGAATTTCAGATACAGATGAAGATCTGTTGTATCATTGGTCAGATCAAGATCGATCTTTGTCTTTCCAGACTGTGCCTCTTTGAATCCTGTCTGGTCGATCTCATCTTCTTTCAGTGCCGTCTGTGATGCATAATACCAGAACTTATTGGCATCTCCCTGTCCCTGAAGGTTCACCGTCATGCTGGCTTTTCCGCCGATCACACCCGAGGCCAGAGGCCCGGAAGTATTTCCGCTCACCGTATCATAATCTTTTACGCTGAACGCCAGAGAATACACTTCATCTTCTGACTTCGTCATTCTCGCCATCTCATACGTTTTTGTTTCTGATACAGCCTGACTGTCGATCATGATCGTCGGAGCTTCGTTATCCAGATAGAAATCTTTACTTGTACTGCCTCTCAGATCATTTGCCACAGAAAGTGTATTTCCGGAATAATCTTTGATCTCGCTCAGGCCTGCAATTCCCGTAATCGTCACTTTATAATCCGTTTTCTTTTTGTAGTTCAGTTTATCCTGCTTCTGGAAAACCATATCCCGATCCACGATAAAATCCTTGAATATGACAACCGTTTTTCCGGTTGACGACTGATCAAAAACATATTTTGCCTCAAGTTTCACCGGACTGCCGTCTTTCTTTTTGATATTTAAAGAAGCGATGATCTTTTTCCTGTTGGCATCACTGATCTTCTGGATGCGTTCATTTAAAACAGCAGATACCGTCACGGTCGTTCCGGCCTTCAGATAATTGGCTTCGTTTGCATTTTGTGTCTGGTTTTTCTGGTTCGTGGTGATCGAAACTGTTTCGACGATCGGATTTACCGTATCCAGGTATGCCCTTGTCACGCTGCATCCTGCGGATCCTTTTTTCACATTGCGAAATCCGTCCAGACTGAGCGGATTGCCGGCAAGGTCTGTAATGACACTGCTTGTTTTTTTCAGTGCGTTATAATCGGAACCCCCAACAGCTGCTTTCAGTTTTTTCATCGTCCCACTTCCATTAGACAAGGTACCCCCATCATAACCGACAAAATTTCGGTCATAATTTTTGCTGCCGTTTTGATCAATGATCGATGTCTGATAGCCGATATCCGCAAGTCCGGACACATAAAAATCTACCGTTTTGTTATCAATGGTTTTTGGAACTTTATAAGAAAATATTGCAATATCATCTTTCAAAGTATCCAGATTCGCATACGCAGTTGCCACATCTGCCGTATTTTTCTGTCCAAGCGACAACGCCAGTCTGATGTTTTTTGACTGTGTACTGCCTGCATTGTTATCTGCCAGACGCACATACTCGCTGAATTTCACCTTTACATAAATCGTCTGACCTTCCTTAAAATACAAGGCCGGTGTGTCAGAGTTTTTATCACTCGTGATCGTGATCCTCTTGATCTTCGGAGCGGTCTCATCCTTAAATGCAATCGATACATTCTGGATCTTGGCACTTCCGCAGCTGCCGCAGCCCTTCTTCGTAGTCACATAGAGAGCTGCTCTTTTATTTTCTCCCAGCGATGGTCGAAATGCTGCCCAGGTATCACGATCCCCGACCGTCCAGCTTCCATCTGAATTATGATCGCCTGTATTGTAGCTCTGCCCGAGCCAGAAACTGTTATTATCTGCACTGGTCGGATAACCAAAAATAATTTTCCCGTACTGCGTCCGGTTTCCCCAGTGGTGTCCGAAATTCTTATGTTTATCATTCGTTATGTATGCCATCAGATTCTGACTGATCTGTCCGGACTGATTGTACAGCACCGGATAGTCCTTCTGCACTTTGACTGAAAATGTCTCTCCGGAGCCGGCTTTCGTCTTGCTGTATTTGTATTTCACCATACCAACATTGTTGTAAATACTGCCGTAAAGCGAATCCTCTTTCTTGGACTTGCACCGTACCAGTGCATTGAAAATTTCCTTTGCCTTGTCTCCGGTCGTCAGATCCCGGCACAGTACGCCCACACCATACTTCTGCGGACTGTAAGACGCCGCCGCACGCACCTGTATGGCATCACCCAAAAAGGTACTCGCCGGAACACTTCCAAGCACAAGCGTTGCCGCCAGCACGGAACTTAAAACTTTTTTGACTTTTTTCGAGATTTTTGGCTTTAATTTCTCCATAAACTACGCCTCCTTCTGTTTTAATTTTCTCCCTGTGCCGTCCCCGGCACATTTTCCTTTTTTATATTTTACTTCAAAAAATTTTTACAGACATCGTCCATTTGACAAAAAAAATGGACATTTCCTCTTCAGAATGTCCATTTACAAAGAAAAATTTTCTTTTTTAACTTCAGGTAGTGTCTGGTTATTTTATAATGATGCTACGAATTGCTCCGTTACAGAGTAAGTCCCGCTATTCTTTAAACATTCGGCATCATCTCAGCATGTATTCTTTTAATTGTTTTCGGTTAGAGATACTTATTTTGTTGAAAATACAGGTCATATGCTGTTTCACGGTTCTTGACGTGATCTTCATATAATCAGCGATTTCCTGATTTGTCCAGCCGCGGCTCGCAAGCATGGCGATCGTAAACTCTGGCTTCAGTTCATACGGGTTTTCTCCGAACTGTTCTTTCAGTTCGTTCATCGCTTCC
>ENA-UPXB01000559-UPXB01000559.1-human-gut-metagenome-genome-assembly--contig:-NODE-559-length-29022-cov-15.983831_pt1 | contig 29022 bp, 30 predicted proteins | sample MGYA00250055_ERZ773386 | MGnify/ENA primary metagenome ERZ773386 (study PRJEB29103, sample SAMN06111974) | human gut metagenome | biome: human gut; feature: ankylosing spondylitis patient; material... | reverse complement strand
ATAATTATCGCTTCATACAACGCTTAGAAACTCGCTACGCTCAAACATTCAGACTAAAACCGTATTCAGCGATAATTATTTTCAATAACCTTGCGGTTACCTTTAAAATTTTATAATGCGGGAAATAAAAATACGTATTATTTAATTGTAATTAATGTTTATATTAGTTTATGAATAAGAAAAATTATGTGAAATGTTGTACCTATTAGTGGATTTTACAGCAATAAAAAATTGTTTTTATCAGAGTAAAATCAGTATCATAGGGCGATTTTCTTTTTTTACATTTTTATTTAAAAGAAGACAAACATTGCACATATTGAGGAGAAATTTTTATGTCCTATAAGGTTTATTTATTTGATTTTGATTACACTTTGGCAAATTCAGAAGTTGGTATTGTGAAGTGTTTTGAGTTGCTTATGGAGCAGGAGGGGTATCCACTTCGTCCTAAAGATGAGATAAAAAGAACTATTGGTCTGCCTATGAGTGAGGCTTTGTCTATATTGACTGGAGAGGTTGATGAAGCAAAAATACAGGAATTAAAAGATAAATATACTGTTTTTGCTGATTTATATATGACAGAGAATACATATTTATATAATGATACAAAAATGGTATTGAAGACTTTAAAAGAACGTGGGGCTAAAATAGCAATTATCTCTAGTAAAACACGTCGTCGTATTATGCAGACTTTGACTAGGGATAAAATAGATGATTTGGTAGAGTTTATTATCGGTAGTGAGGATAAATATGCGTATAAACCTGCTCCAGATGGAATTTTAGAAGCTGTTAAGCGTTTAAATGTAGATAAAAAAGATGTAATTTACATTGGTGATAATATTGTAGATGCTCAAGCTGCTCAAAATGCGCAGGTGGATTTTGCAGGGGTATTAACAGGAAATAATATTAAAGCAGATTTTGCAAAATTTCCTCATGTTAAAATAATGAATTGTTTACAAGAATTAATATAATGTCTTAGATATAAAATTTAAAATAATTATGTAGATAAAAAGAAAAAGTAGTCAACTAAAATATATTAAACGGAAAGGGGAAATTTAATATATTTTTAGATTGACTACTTTTTGGCTATAAGTAATGGATCATCTTCACGCAAAATTAAAGCATGATCAAAATTTTTCAAAACTTCCCATGCAGTTTTTTGAATTTCATTACAAGGGAATACCATATTTACGCCAGAATTAATAGAACCTTCTACTTCAATAGTAAGAACACCTGTATGCCCATGAAGATATTGAGCTTCGCCCTTGAAACCATAAAAACGATGTGCATACTGTAAATCAAGTTTTGTAATACTTCTCATAAATAACACTTTCTTTGTAATTTTTATTAATCAATAATCTTTATCCATTAATATTGCATCAACACTTCTATAAAATATCAATATTTTTTAGAAATTTTTATTATTTTTTTACATTTACTTCATTATCCTTTAAAATATACCATTTATAATAAAAGCATATCAGTTAGGAAATAGCACCTCTGGTTATTAGATACATTTATAGAAGAAGAAGACTTGCTATGCGTGGTAGCTTCTATCTTCTACAAAATTAACTCCATTTTGAGGTAATAATTATGACAGATTTTAGTAATGTTTTCTTAATCAGTGATATGGATGGCACATTAATTAATTCTAAATCGCAAATTTCCACTATTAACAAATATGCTTTAAATGAATTCACTAAAGCCGGTGGTACATTTGCAGTAGCTACTGGAAGAACCCTCCACAGTTGTAAACAATATATTCCAGAGCTTCCTATAAATGCACCTAGCATATTTTATAATGGCACAATCTTGCAAGATACGAATAATAATGTAGTCTTAAAAACATTATCACTGCAAACAAAAATTCTTTTCAATTTTCTCAAACAATGTTTAATTCATTGTCCTAACACTTGTATAGAACTTCATACTAAAGATACTTTTTACATCATCACTAAAGAAGAATTTGATGACCCTGTTATCAAACGTGAAAATTTATCTTATATCAGAAGTAATCTAGATGACCTTTATGATTTAGATATCTTAAAAGTCCAATTCTATACAACAAATACTCATACGATATCATGGCTCCATAATTTCGCCAAATCTATGGAGATGGATAAAATTGCCAAATATTTTACTTCTTGGTCTAGTTATTTTGAATTAATTCCTAAAAATGCTTCTAAAGGTATTATGTTGGATAATTTACGCAAAATGCCTATGTACAAGGATAAAATATTTATCGCTGTTGGTGATTTTGACAATGATATAGAAATGCTTCTCTTTGCCGACTACGGCATTGCTGCTCAAAATGCTACGCAAAACCTTAAACAAGTAGCAGACATCATCGGCGTAAGCTGTGATGAACACCTTCTTTTTCATGTTATCAACAAAATTATTCCTAATTTGGATAAACTGATGATAACAACTCTTCAAACTGCATAAGAAAAACCTTCTATGTATAGCCCTAACATAGAAGGTTTTTCTTTTTTTATCTATAAATTTATTTCACAGCAAACTCTTTATAAGCCTGATATAAACGCTCTAATGCCCAATAAATATATTTTGTTGGACAAGCCAAATTCCAACGCTCAAACCCACTACCTGCTTTACCAAATATATAACCTTCATCAAAATAAAGGCACGCTTTTTGGCGATTACGCATTTCTAATTCTTCATTAGTTAAATTAAATGCTCTAAAATCAAGCCATAATAAATATGTCGCTTGAAGCTGTGTTATTTTCACTTGTGGAAAATACTCTTGCATAAAATCCATAATTATTTTTTTATTTGTATCAATGATATTTATGACCTCTGTCAACCATTCTTCACCATATTCATAAGCTAGGCGACAAGCTTCATAACTCAAAATACTACAAGCAAAATCTGCATCAGTTGCTTGTTCTGCTTTAAATAAATTGCGATAATTTTCATTAGCTATAAATACATTAGAAAGTTGCATACCTGCTAAATTAAATGTTTTACTTGGTGCTGTGCAAATAATTGAATGTTCTAATGCTTCTTTAGAAATCGTACCATAGGAAACATGTTTAAATCCCGGCATGATTAAATCTGCATGAATTTCATCTGCTACTACTAAAATATCATTTGCTAAACAAATTTCACTGATTTTAGTTAATTCTTCTCTTGTCCAAATACGACCGCAAGGATTATGTGGACTACAAAGTATCAACATTTTTGTATCTATTGCTTTAGCTTTTTTTGTAAATAAGTCCCAATCAATATCATATGTCATACCATTATTAATCAAAGGTATTTCCACTAATTTTCTTTGATTGATTTCTATAGCTTTATACATAGGATAATAAACAGGTGTAAATAACATCACACCATCGCCTTTTTGCGTAAATGCTTTTACAGCAGTGAAAAAAGCATTTACTACACTATGTGTTTCTACAAGCCATTTTTCATCAACTGTAAAATCATGATGTTTTTGTTGCCATTTACAAACGTTTTCACGATATTTTTTATTCGTGCCTGCATAGCCTAAGATATTATCATCTATAAATTTCTTTAATCCTTCTGTGATTTCTGGGGCAAGTTTAAATTCCATATCAGCTACAGAAAAAGGAATTACTTTTTCATCTACTAAAGGATTATTTTTCATTTCCTGCCATTTTTGACTGCCAATGCCAAAGCGAGCATTAATATTTTCTAAATCGTATTTCATAAAATACACCTCTTTCATTTTTAATTATCATATTCCCCCATACCCCCATATAAAAATATTTTTACTTTCCTAAATTATAGCTTAATGCTTTGATATCCATGATTTTATTTTAATTTTTATTTCTATCCTATACATAGGCTTATATTTATCATTTATAAATAATATAATGATGGCAAATAATATTATTTATAAGGAGGATTTCATCATGCATATTCCTGATAATTATTTAAGCCCTTCCACTTGTGCTACTTTATTTGTAGCTATGACACCTATCTGGTACTATTCTATCCGCAAGATAAATAAAACTTTATCTGCTGATAAAATCCCTTTAATTGGTATAGGTGGCGCATTTGCTTTTATTTTAATGATGTTTAATCTGCCCATTCCTGATGGCACTACAGCCCACGCTGTCGGTGGAACACTCATTGCTTTACTGCTAGGACCCTATGCTGCCTGTATAGCTATCAGTGTAGCACTTTTCATTCAAGCTATAATCTTTGGTGATGGTGGTATTTTATCTTTTGGGGCTAATTGTTTTAATATAGCATTTATTTTACCTTTCACAGGCTTTTTTATTTATAAAATTTTAAATAAAATTCATTTATCTCCGTTTTATCATAAATGCACTATTTTTCTATCTGCCTATATCAGTATAAATTTAGCTGCTTTTTTCACAGCTTTAGAACTTGGTATTCAGCCATTATTATTTGTAGATAATTTAGCTCAACCGCTTTATTGTCCGTATCCTCTTTGGATATCCATACCTGCCATGGCTTTATCTCATTTGACAATTGCCGGCATAGCAGAAGGTTTATTTACTTTATCTTTATATCTTTTTATCCTCAAGACATCTCCAAATATAATTTATGACAGCCAACAAATAAAATTAAATTCTATTTTTTCTTTATTAGCATTTTTAATTATCATTTCTCCAATTGGACTCATAGCTGAAGGTACTGCATGGGGTGAATGGGCTCCAGAAGAAATTTTAAATGATACTTCTTCAGGGGTTTCTCTTGGATTTATTCCAGAAAAATTATTAAATGGATTTAATTATGAAGCTTTTTTCCCTGATTATACTATGAGTGAGACAACTGATATTTTAGCTTATATAGCTTCAGCTATTATTGGTGTCGCTCTTTTAATCATTATCTTTAAAATACTTGGAAGTATTATTTATGCAAAAAAACAATCACTTTGATAATTCTGCTAAAATTCCTAAATGGCTTTTAACTACAGATGAGTACACACCCCCAAAGGATAAAGATAAATTTTGGCAAAAAACTTTATTTTCCATTACTACTAAATTAATTTTTCTTCGCCATCATAATTATCCCCATAAAAACAGTTGGCTAAATCCCAGTGAAAAATTATTACTCATTTTTCTCACCATAATTTTAATAAATTCTGCACAAAAAATATTTTTTCCTTTAATTCTCTTAGCTTTTAGTCTAATTTATTTATCGACTTTAAATACTAAACTCATCATTTCTATATTAAAACCGACTTTGATATCAACTTTATTTTCTTTAATAATAATTTTACCTTCTCTATTACTAAATAATACTCGCCTTTTCTATCTGCCTTTTAAAATTTTTATAACTGTTCTTCTTTTAGTTTATATCGCTCAAACTATCCCTTTTTATAGACTAAGTAAAATTCTTCGCCTATTTCATATTCCTGCGATATTTATTTTAACCTTAGATTTAACATTAAAATATATCGTGATTTTAGGAGATACCCTTACCAATTTATTAATTTCTCTGAAATTACGCTCTATCGGTAAAAATAATTTTAAATATCAAAGTCTAGCCTCTATATCAGGCACTACATTTCTAAAATCACAGATTTATACTAAAGAAACTTATCATGCTATGATATGTCGTTGTTTTGATGAAAATTACACGCCAGTTATTAAACATAAATTTAAATTAAAATATATTTGGCATACTATCGTAATTATCATCTATCTATTATTTTATTTTTTCAGTGAAGGATATTTTCTATGACACCAATTATAAATCTATCTCATATAAGCTATAACTATGAAGAAGTTTCTGCTTTAAATGATATCTCTCTTGAAATTTATGCTGGAGAATTAATCTTTTTTACGGGTCCTAATGGTTGTGGTAAATCCACTTTATTTAAACTTTTAAATGGTCTAATCTTTCCTACTAAAGGTGAATATTACTTTGATAATAAGAAAATCGATAAAAATACTTTGCAAGACAATATATTTGCTAAAAACTTTCATAAACGCATTGGTTATATTTTTCAAAATCCAGATGTGCAATTATTCAATGCTACAGTATATGATGAAATCGCCTTCGGTCCAAGGCAAATGAATTTAGATGAAGAAATTATTCATCAACGTGTAAATGAACTTTTAATTTATTTAAATATACAACATTTACAAGATAGACCACCTTATCATCTAAGTGGTGGCGAACAGAAAAAAGTGGCTCTTGCTGCAATCTTAGCTCTAAATCCAGATATACTTATGATTGATGAGCCTTTAAATGGGCTTGATAATAAGACTAGACAATGGTTTAAAGATTTTCTCATAGATTTTATCAAAGCTAATAAGACTATTTTGATTTCTACGCATGAACAAGAATTATTATCCCTACCTCATAGTCGCATTATAAAATTCAATGATGAGCATACAATTTTAAATTAAAATCAACTAAAAAAGTGTTGTATATAGCCTAGACCATATACAACACTTTTATTATTTATGACTATATAAACACCATGGTTCTTCTGCCATATAATTGCCATCATTATAATAAGCAGCTCTAGCTCTACAGCCACCACAGCTGAATTTATATTTACATTTACCACAATTGCCTTCAAATTCAAAAGTACGCAATTTAAATATATCTGATCTGTAAATTTAAAGTAAAATATATACCATTTTCATCTTTTTTTAAATTTAACATATTATATCTAGTACTACTAGGAGAATCTAATTTAGTTTCTTTTATTAAATATCTATTAACTACTTCAGGATAATATACTAAATCTAATACGTATATTTCTTCATTATTAGAAACAATTATTATTCCCCCATTTACAATATTATATCCATTCCATAATTTACTTGGAACCATACCAAAACTTGATGCATTTAATAAGTCTGATAATTTCTTTAATGCTATTTGCTTATCAGTATATACACTAGATAATTCAAACAAATTTTTTAAATTCTTATTATTAATCTCATAAGATTTTAATAATACATCGGCTACTGCTTCAGGCATTAATGAATCTATCATTCTTAAATTATATTCAAAAGTTTCATTCTCTATTTTATCAAAAACAATTTTCCCTCCTAATTCTTTAATTTTTTGTATTCTTTCAATCAATTTTTTCTTTGTATCAATACTATTTATATCCTCTAAATTTACTTCATCCAAGTTATAAACTTTATATCTAATATTTGTACTCTCACTTGCATTTAAAATTGTTGCTGAACTACCTAATTGAGATTTTATACTATAATTTAAATAAACATCTTTCTTTTTTATTAAATCTCTATTTAATAAAGCTATATCTTCTTTTGAACCCGATGATGCTTTTATTTTTTCTACTTTTATTTTTTTAAAGAAAAATTCTATTTCTTGTATATCAAATGTACCATGATTCTCTTTTATAGCAGAAATTAATAAATCTTTATATTTCTTAATTTCATCTTTACTCAAACTAACTATAAAATTATTATTTAGAAAAACTTCTATTTCATTTTCCATTAAAACAAATATGAGCTGATTATTCTTTTGCTTTATAAATATCTTTTTTACTTCAAATAGCTCTCTATTTAATAAATTAAAATTTTCATCAACTATATTTAATTTATCATTTATTAATAAATATAATAATACATATAGTTCTGACCATTCACCTTTATTCTTCGCCATAAAAACAATCTAACCTTTCTACCATATATTGCGCCATACTTTTAATTACAGGAATGCATACTGAATTTCCAAATAATTTATATCTTTGTGTATTACTAATAGAATCTGGCAATTTAAATTTATCTACACCATTTTCGTCTATAAAAGCGTAATTTACAAAGCCTTGTAGACGTCCCCATTCTAGTGGTGTCATATACCTTATTCCTTCTGAATTTAAAACGTCTTTTTTGCTTGATATTTTTATACCATCATAGTCTGCTTTATACTGTCTAATTAAATTTCTTTCTTTTCCAGATCCACCTGTAGCCATTATTGTATTTGCTATTGGATTGATTTCATCATTAACAACAACATATCCAAATCCAGATTTATTACTTTTATGTCTTTTCTTATGCTCTTTTAGAGTATTTAAATATGATTCAGATAAATAATATTTAGCCTCTACATCTTTATCTAATAAGTCATTTAAATCTTTATATATTCGCAATTCATTAGATACTGGTAATTTAGGAAAAACATAATTCTCTGGAATATCTTTTTTTCTAAAACCCATTATAAATACACGTGCTCTCTTTTGTGGTATTCCAAAATTTTTTGGAGTTCTAACTATATTCTCACTATTAGTTAAAAATTCACTTGATAATAAATTTTCTTTTTTATCTACTCCAACAATTTTATATCCCAAAAAATCCAATGTTTCTGCTATAACTTGAAATGTCTGACCCTTCTTATGTTTTAATAAACCTTCCACATTTTCTAACATAAACGCTTTAGGTTTTGTAATTTCTAATATCTTTGCTATATCAAAAAACAATGTTCCTCTAGTTTTATCTTCAAAACCACTCTTTAATCCAGCTATACTAAATGCCTGACAAGGAAAACCTGCTAATAATACATCATAATCTATTTTTGAAACCAATTCTTTAAAATTATTACTTGTAACATCATTAAAAGGATCATCACCATATATATATTTATAAGCCTTACATGCATGTTTATCAATTTCAGCAGATAATACATTCTCAAATCTACCAGTTAATTCATAACCTCTACGAATCCCACCTATACCTGCAAATAAATCTATAATTTTATATTTTTTCAAGAAAAAAATCCTTTCTTATCAAAAACTTAATAAAAATATTTAAATTAAAAATAACTTTAATTAATAATTAAAGTTATTTTTAATACATTTCTATTTATGACTATATAAACACCATGGTTCTTCTGCCATATAATTGCCATCATTATAATAAGCAGCTCTAGCTCTACAGCCACCACAGCTGAATTTATATTTACATTTACCACAATTGCCTTCAAATTCAAAAGTACGCAATTTATTCAATACTTCACTGTTTTTCCAGATTTCATCAAATGGAGTTTTGCGAACATCGCCAAGTTCCATATTTAAATAAGCACATGGCTGTACTTTTCCGCGAGGGCTAATAATGCAATAAGATGTACCAGCCAAGCAACCACGACGGAAACGAAGTTTCATGCCCATTTGGTCAGCTATACGCATAAATTGAGGTGCGCAAGTAGGTTTTAATTCGATATCTACTTCTTGCTGTTTTTTCATAATTCTTGTGATAACATCTTCATATTCTTTAGCGCGAAGTGTTTCTGCTTCGATATTTTTTCCTCTACCTGTTGGCACTAAAAAGAAAATATGGTGAGCCACAGCGCCTTCTTTAACGGCAAAATCTGTTAAAGCTTCCAATTCATGTTGGTTCCAATCCATCACTGTTGTATGAATTTGAAATGGCAACCCTACTTTACGACAATTTCTCATACCACGAACAGCGCCTTCCCAAGCATTAGGAAATTTACGGAAATTATTATGTTTTTCTGCGTCCATGGAGTCAAGAGAAATTCCCATGCCCATAGCGCCAGCATTTTTTAATTTTAAAGCCATTTCTTCTGTGATAAGCGTGCCATTTGTACCAAATACAGAGCGAAGACCTAATTTTGTAGCGTATTCCACAAGTTCTACGATATCTGGACGCATAAGTGGCTCTCCACCAGAAAAAATCATGATTTTAAAGCCAGCTTTTGCAATCTGCTCTAAAAGCGTTTTCGCTTCTTGCGTATTTAATTCTTCATCTGCTTTACAACCAGCATCACGATAACAATGGTCGCAAAACATATTACAAGCATTTGTTGTATTCCATGAAATAATCATTATTTTTCAGCTCCTGTAATACCAATTTCTTCATCAGTTAAATAACAAGAAGGGTCTGATTCCCAAAAATCTCCAGTGCGAGCTTCAGCACGTGTTCTAAAATTACCATTACAATTATCTAAGAATTTGCATTTACTGCAACGACCTTTTAATAATGGTTTTCTATCTTTCAATCCTGCCATAATAGGATTTGTTGTATCTTGCCAAATATCACCAAATTTACGTTCACGAACATTGCCAAAAGTATGGTGTTGTGTAAATTGGTCAGGATGTACATATCCAAGTGGGTCAACTTCGGCAAAAGCCATACCAGAACGGTTACCACCATTCATTGCGATATATTTTTTAATCTGCTGAGCAAGTTCATCTTTGCCTTCTTGAAGTGCTTTTAAATACATATATACACCATCGCAATGATTATCTACAGTCAAGATTTCTTTTTTCAAACCACGTTCTTCAAAATCACGAGTGCGACGAATGATTATATCCATAGCACGGCGAGATTCTTCAGCTGTTACATCTTCATCCATCATTTGATTGCCACGACCAGAATATACTAAATGATAGAAGCAAACACGATTAATATTTTCTTCTTCAATGAAATCAAAGATATTTTCTAATTCTTGGATATTGTGATGATTGATAGTGAAGCGAAGCCCTACGCGTTGGTCAACTGCTACACAGTTTTTAATACCATTCATAGCAGCTTCAAAAGCTCCAGCTTTTCCGCGAAATTTATCATTTACTTCACGAAGACCATCTAAAGAAATGCCCACATAACCTACACCAATATCTTTGATTTTGCGAGCTACTTCTGGTGTAATCAAAGTACCATTAGTAGATAATGTAGGACGTACACCTTTTTTCGCTGCATAGTCTGCAAGTTCAAAGAAATCTGGACGAATTAATGGTTCTCCACCAGAAAATAATAATACTGGCACATTGAAATCTGCTAAATCATCAATGAATTGTTTTGCTTCTGCTGTAGTCAATTCATTTTGATATTTTTTAGCATCAGAACTCATATAACAATGGCGACATTTTAAATTACATGTACGTGTAGAGTTCCAAACTACTACTGGTCCCATGCCTTCTCTTACGCCATTTCTTGCTTTATGAGCATTATCTGTATAACGAAGAGAGTCTCCAAAATATTCTGTTGCAAATAATAATTTCGTTACGCTTATCAAGTTATTTCACCTATTCCTTATTTTAATTCTAGTTTATACAAGCAAATATTTATATATTCAATATATGTATAAGTAATTATGAACGACATTCACATTTACAATATATTTATAATAACAATATAAAGGTTAAAGGTCAATAAAAAGCTTTTATAATAATTTTTCTATTTTGACCAAAAAAATATCTTTTTATCCCCATATATTCTACAGAGATAAAAAGATATTTACATCTTAATAATTTATTCTTTTTTTACCAGCGACTAAACGTTTTAAAGAATTTACTTCACGTGTAAGTCTATTGATAGCTTTTACTAAAGCAGCTACTGGATTTGCTTGTTCTACAGTTTCTACTTTTTCCACTTTTTCTACTTTAGAAATGCTTTCTTCTTTTGCTTTAACTACTGGTTTTACTTCGATATTTTCTTTTTTCTGTACTGGTGTTTCATCTACATTTTGTACAATTTTACGAGGACGACCTCTTCTTTTCTTTGCTACTTGTTCATTTGTTTTTACTTGTGTTTCTACTTTTTCTACCTTAGTTTCCACTTTTGTTTCTACTGCTTTTTGTGCATTTTTTGGTGGACGGCCTCTTCTTTTTTTCTGTGGTGCTTCTTCTTCTTTTACTTCTTTTTTAACCACAGGTTCAGCTAATTTTATATTTTGCGCCATAGCAGCAATTTTATTTACACGTTTTTTAACTGTTTTTGCTTTATTTTCTGTAGCTTCTACTTGTGATACAACTTCTGGATTTTTACGAGGACGACCGCGTTTTTTCTTTGGCATATCCACTGTATATTCTTCTTTTTTTGTTGGTTCACTATTCATTATTTTTTCTTCCTTTGTTTCTACTGATATATTTTCTTTAGTATCTATGATTAATTGACCATCAGCATATAATTTTCTCCATCTTGCTGAAGCTCTTTCTATGCGTTTATTGCCTAAAATTGATGGGTCAAAACCTGCTTCAATAAAAATTTCTGTAGGTTTTTTCCCTGCTAAATAATTTTTTACATAATAAGATTTAAATGCTTCTGTATAAATAATTCTTGTTTTTTCTACTGACTCTACATTAGGGTTTTTACTGAGAATTTTTCTTTGTTCTTCGGTAAATACTTTTGCTGCCAATTCATTTCGCCTCTTTCATATGTATATATCTTATTTATAATCATAATATATACCATTGATAAATTCAATATATTATGCTAAAAAATCCCCCTAAAATTTTCCAATTAGTCCTAAAATAAGTCCTAATACACCAGAACCAGCCAAAATTTTTATAATTCCCACTTTTTTTCTAACAGCAATAAAAGCTACAATTAATACAAATAAACCTAAATAATCAATATCCGCTACATTTATTGGCATTTTTTCTGTATTGAACAAAGCTAAAAATATAAAACTCATACCAGCAGAACAAATTAATGCTACAACAGCTGGTCTTAAGCCATTTAATATACCTTTAATCACCCCAATATTTCCATATTTAAAAAATAATTTTGCTAAAATAATACCTAAAATAAACGATGGCGTTACAAATCCCAATGTTGCCACAATAGCACCTAAAAACCCTGCTACTTTCATGCCGACAAAAGTCGCTGCATTAATACCAATAGGGCCAGGAGTCATCTGAGAAATTGTAAAAATATCTATAAATTCACTCATGCTAAGCCAGCCATGTACATCTATTACTTGTGCTTGGATTAATGGCATGGAAGCATATCCACCACCAACACAAAATAAACCTACTTGAACAAAGCTCCAAAATAATTCTAAATAAATCATGGTAAAAATCCTTTGCTATTTTTCTATCACTAAATTAATTATTTTAATTATATTTTTTATCCCTCATTAAAATTAAACCAATAATTCCATCAATAACGATTAAATACATTACATTTATATCCGTAAAAAAACTCATGCCAAAGGTAAAACAAATAATAAATAAGGATAATATATATTTTTTCTTTAATTCTTTTTTCAATAAATCGTAGGCTACATTGATAATCAATGCTGTAGCACCACATTGCATACCTTTTAATAGCAATTTCACATATGGATTTGTAGCAAATAAATTATAAAAAATACAAATTAAAGATAAAGTGATAAGCGGTGGCAATACAGTAGCTAGTAAAGCTGTCAAAGTTCCTTTTACGCCACGCATTTTATATCCTAAAATTACAGCAGAATTAATCGCCACTACCCCTGGCATAGATTGAGCTATAGCTACTAAGTCTAAGGCATCTTTTTCTTTTATCCATTTATATTCATCGACATATTTTGCCTTCAATAGCGGTATGATTACAAAACCGCCACCCACAGTAAAAGCACTGATAATAAATGTGGATTTAAATAATTTCCAATAAAAATTCTCTGCCTTTTCCATTTCAACATTCCTTTTACATAAAATAAAGAAATCACTATTATCGATTGAATATACAATAATAGTGATTTCAAATTAACTTAAAATACTATTTAAAAAACAGCTTTAATTTCACCAATGATATCACCACGATGATTTTTCAATACAGGTGGATACATTGACAATAATTTATTATATTCTTCTTCATTAATATAATTAAAATGTTTGAGCATTGCAATTACCATTGGAGTTACTGCTGCATAGCTTCCATCTTCGATTTTAAAAGCCATACCAGATTTTAATTCACGAGAAGCTAAGCAATATACTGCATCTGCACCAATTTTAGCCAATACTCGTCCATTTGTTACTTCTGCTACTGCTTTATCAATTCTACCTGTTCCAGAAACCATCTGCGGATATGCACACATAGCATCACGAATTTTTATTGCAGCTTCTGTGTATTCGCCCCAATTTCCTTCCTCTGCATTCATCAAACGAGCATAAGCATATGCCATTTTATCAAGTGGTAAATAAAATACAGGCACACCACAACCATCAATACCAATATCCAATTCATCTTCAGGAATACCAGCTGACATAGCTACTATTTGATGAATGATTTTTTGAGCTTCATGGTCTGGTTTTATATAATCTTCCACCGGTATATTCAACAACTGACAAAGAGCTATGATTGCTGAATGTTTACCAGAACAAGGATTATGCAATGCTGATGGTTTTAAATTATTTTTTACTAATTCTTTGAAAGCTTTTCCACTCATAGGACGAGCAGAACCACAGTTTAATACTTCTTCAGTTAAACCTAATTTATGCAAAATAGATTTTACTGTTTCTACATGAATATCTTCACCGCTATGAGAAGAAGCAAGTATTGCTAATTCTTGTTGTGTTAAATTATATTGTTCAACGCCACCTAATTTTACGAACTGTAATAATTGAAAAGGTTTCGCTGCACTGCGCCAAAACATTGGTAGGTGAGCATTGCCTACTTTATCAATAATATTGCCATCAACGCCAACACAAACAGCATCGCCTCGATGAATATTTTCTACATATTTTCCTCTTGTGTAATGTAATAATTCTACACTCATTTTCTCACCTCAATAATAAAATCTTTAGATTATATTTTATCATACCATAGCACTTTATTTTTTTGTAGTAATTTATTGATTTTAAAATATCTAGCTTCTATAATTAATATGCATAGAAAAATTTTAAAAATGTGAGTTGAATGTAATGGAAATAGCTTTAATTGCTTTTTTAGCCTTCGTCATTGATTGCATAATTGGCGACCCTAATTCTAAATATCATCCTGTAGCTTTGATGGGAAAATTAATTGATATCCTCGATAAATTATTGCGTAAAGATAATGCTACTGAACCTACAAAATTAGTCTGTGGCTTTATTTTGGTGGCTATATTATTGTGCTTTAGCTATGGCATAACTTATGGCATAATCACACTTCTTGATATATTTAATTGTCCTAGTTGGCTCAATATCTTTATCCAGGCTGTAATCTTAAGCTTTATGATTTCACCAAAATCTCTAGCTAAAGCAGGCAAAGATATTTATGATGAATTAATCAATCACAATCTTGATGAAGCTCGCAAAAAAGTAAATTATATCGTAAGTCGCGATGCCAATCGCATGAATGAACAAGATATCACTCGTGCCACTGTAGAAACGGTAGCGGAAAATATTGTAGATGGTATTATCTCACCTTTATTTTATTTCTTTATCGGTGGACTACCACTCGCTGTACTTTACCGCATGAGCAATACCATGGACGCTATGATTGGCTATAAAAATGATAAATATCTTTATTTTGGCAGAACAGCTGCCCGCATTGATGATGTTTTGAATTTCATTCCTGCGCGCATAACAGGACTTTTATTAATCATTGTAGCTTTTTATTCAAAATTAAATGCCAAAGGCGCTTTAAAAATGATGATGCGTGATGCTAAAAAACATCCTAGCCCTAATGGTGGTTATACAGAAGCTACAGTAGCTGGCGCACTAGATATTCGCCTAGGCGGTATAAACTATTATTTTGGTCGTCAATCTTTCCGAGCTTATATGGGCGAAGCTATCAATGAGTTAAATGCTCAACATATTCAACAAACCATAAAATTAATGTACAATGTTTCTACTTTATTTTTAATCATTATGTGCATTGGTTATATCATAATCACAAAATATCAAGAACTTAGTCTCTAAATCATAAGTAGGTGAATAATAGATAATGCAAGATACTCAATATAAAAAAGGATTAGTAATCGTTCACACTGGAAACGGAAAAGGAAAAACTACAGCAGCTTTAGGGCTTGCAATCCGTGCATGGGGCGAAGGCTTAAAAGTTTTAATTCTCCAATTCATCAAAGGCAGTTGGAAATATGGCGAATTAAAAGCCTTAGCCAAATTTGCTCCAGATATCACAGTGAAACAATGCGGTGAAGGTTTTACTCGCCGAGGCAATACAGATATAAAAATCCATCAAGAAGCTGCTAAAAAAGCACTTCAAGAAGCCAAAATGGAAATGATAAGTAATAAATGGGATATGATTATCTTAGATGAAATAAATTATGCTATTGATTTTAATTTAGTCGATTTAAAAGATGTCTTAGATTTAATCGCCGAAAAACCTGCTGATTTACATCTCGTTATGACTGGACGAAACGCTAAAGAAGAAATCATTCAAAAGGCTAATTTAGTAACGGAAATGAAAGAAATCAAACACCCTTATAAAGAAGGCATCAAAGCCCAAAAAGGTATTGAATTTTAAATTTAAATAAAAATGCACTCCAAGGAAAAATTTTCCCATTGGAGTGCATTTTTTAATTTTTTATCTTACCTAAAATGCGATTGCAAATAATAAATAATACAATCATATATAAGCATAAAATACCAATAGATAATATGGAAATCTCTTGATTATGTGTGATAGCACGCAACAAAGTCGATGTATGCGTCAATGGCAAAGCTTCAATAAAATAATGCAGTAATAATGGCAATTTATCCGTAGAGAAAAATGTGCCACATAAAAATGACATCGGCAATAAAATATACGTATTAAATCTTGCCATATCTTCAAAAGTCTGTACTGTCATTGCTGCTGAAAAACCAATTTCAGCAAAGATGATACAATTTATAATCAATATGATTATAAATAATGGCGTAATCGCAAATTTTGCACCAAATAAATAAGCTAAAACAACGATAATAGCCGAAGAAATCATGCCACGAAGCACAGCAGCCAAAATCTTTCCTGCTACAAAAGCTATTGGTCGAATAGGTGATACTAAATATTCCTCTAAAGATTTATGATATATGCGCTCTGCATGTACAGGAGTTAAACTATTAAAAGCTATATTCATGGAATTCAAAGCCAAAATCCCTGGAACTAAAAAATCTAAATACGAACCAGTCCCTGTATTAATACTTCTACCTAAGCCCCAGCCAAAAGCCACCATATATAAAATAGGTGCTACCATACGGCTTAAGATGAATTTTATCATACGATGTTTCAAGACTACCCAGTCTCGCCAAAAAACAGTCCAAATATCATATAGCATAATCAGCTCACCGTCCTTCCTGTCAATTCTACGAAGACATCTTCTAAATTGGAATGACGTATAGTTGTCGCTACATCTAAAGTTCCAGCAAAATCTGCGCATTCTTTACGAGAATTAAAGAATTTATACTCTCTAGACTCTTCGCTATCCCATTCTACAACATATTTGCCAATTTGCTCACAAAGAGCCTTTGGCGTATCCAATTTTATTAAACTACCTTTATTTAAAATAGCCACTCTATTGCATAGATTTTCTGCTTCTTCAATGTAATGCGTAGTCAAAACTACAGTAACACCATCTTTTGGCAATCGACGTATTAAATCCCAAATACGTCGGCGCACCTGTGGATCTAAAGCTACCGTTGGCTCATCTAAAAATAAAATTTTAGGATTATGCATCAAAGCTCGCACAATCAATAAACGCCTTTTCATACCGCCAGATAGACTTTTTACCTTATCATTAACTCTATCTTGAAGCTCTACATAATTTAATAATTCTTCAATGCGAGCATGGCGCTGACTTTTGGGAATGTGATGTAATCTTCCATGTAATTCCATATTTTCCCAAACAGTCAAATCCTGATCAAAATTTATATGTTGCGGTACTACTCCTATATATTTTTTTACATTTAATTCGTCGCTGAATATATCTTTTCCCTTATATAAAATTTCTCCAGCTGTAGGCTTTGTTAGCATTGTAAGCATGCGAATAGTCGTCGTCTTACCTGCTCCATTTGGCCCTAAAAGCCCAAAGATTTCGCCTTCATCAATCGTCAAATTTAAATCTTTTACAGCCGTTTTTTCTATATTTTTACCTTGTTTATTTTTAGAAACAAAATTTTTCTTTAGGGATTTTATTTCAAGCATATTTATTCCCCTTATTATATTAATTTTTAACTAAAGATACTGGAAAAATTATTTTATCTTCTGGATTTTGATAGTTTTGATACATCTTAGCATTCACACCGAATACTTTAGCTAAATTTTCTACATCAAGCACAGTATTTGGCTCACCTTGCTCAAATACATGTTTATCTTTCAAGATAACTATATCATCAGCATACATACGAGCATGATTTATATCGTGTAAGACCATAATCACTGTCATTTTTTCGCGTTTATTCAATTCATCTACTATCTGCATGACTTCTATTTGATGAGCAATATCTAAATACGTAGTTGGCTCATCTAATAATAAAATCTTTGGCTGTTGAGCAAGTGCCATTGCAATCCATGTACGCTGTCTTTCACCGCCAGATAAAGTGCTGACTAAGCGATGAGAAAAAGATGTAATATGTGTTTTTTCCATTGCTTCTTCAATAATCGCTTGCTCTTTTTTACTATTCAATGATTTAAACATAGAACGATAAGGAAATCTGCCATAACTAACAAGCTCTTTTACCGTCAAATCTGTTGGTGTTGTCGCTCCCTGTGGTAATATTGCCATTTTCTTCGCTAGATTTTTTCTAGATAAATGCAAAATATTTTCTCCATCAATCAAAATTTCACCTTTATACTGACGATTTAATCCTGAAATAGCTTTCAATAAAGTCGATTTACCACAACCATTTGGCCCTATGATAGCTGTCTTTTTTTCAGCTTTAAAATCAATATTAATTCCATCTAAAATCAATTTATCATATATTTTTATCATTAAATCAGATACTTTTAAATTAACCATATTAAAGCTCCTTTCTAAGTAAAAATAAAAAGAATGGAGCTCCCAATATCGCCATAAAAATTCCCACAGGTAATTCCAATGGAGCAAAAGCTACACGGGCAAAAGTATCGCTATAAGTAACTACAGCTATCCCCAAAAGTGCCGACGAAGGTATCAAATAGCGATAATCTGAACCTACAAGCAAACGAGCTGTATGTGGTACTATAAGCCCTACAAAACCTAATAAACCTGCTACAGATACAGCACTTGCTGCCAATAATGCTCCTATAGCAGTCAAATAGATGCGTGTTAATTCTACATTAACTCCTAAAGCCTTTGCTATATCATCACCCAATTGCAAAATATTCAAATGGCGTGAACCCAGCATTGCTAAAATAAATCCAATTAAAGCATAAGGCCAAATAATATCTACATGTGGCCATGAACGAGCCGATAAGCCCCCTACCATCCACATCAAAGCACCATGTATTCTATCACTATATAAAACTAAAATAGCGGAAATACCTGCACCTAAAAATGCTGATACTGCCACCCCTGCTAAAATAATACGCAATGGTCTTATACCATTTTTCCATGCCAATAAATAAATGCAAATAGCTGCAATCATAGCACCGACAAAAGCTATAGGCGTTATTAGATATTCCATAGCAGGAAATAATACAATCACTAAAATACCTGTAAGCCCTGCCCCTGAAGAAATCCCTATGATATGTGGATCAGCTAAAGGATTTTTCATCACAGCTTGTAAAATAGCTCCTGCCATAGCCAAATTCATACCTACTAATCCTGCCACTATCGTTCTTGGCAATCTAATATTATATAAAATCTGTTGGTGAGGACTACTTACACCATCGATAAAAATATTTTTCAATTCACTTATTGGAATAGCTACTGCTCCACTTATTATACTGCATATAATGCCCGAGCAAGCTAAAATGGCGAATACTATCATCATTAGTATTCGCCATTTATTAATCGCTATGCCAAATTTTGTAGTTTGTAAAACTTCTTGTTTTTGCATAGTCATATCAATTCACCATCAATTAAATTTATCTGGATAAACAAGCTTAGCCATAGTTTCAACCGCTTCTGGATAATGAATGCCTGGACTTAGTAAAAATAATTCCTGTGGCAAGAAATATACTCTTTTTTCTTTTACTGCTGGAAGAGTCTGCCATGCTGGATTATTTTCTATATTCTCCATCATAGATTTCTTTATAGTTTCTAGTTTTCCCATACTTGTAACAAAGATAACATCTGGATTTGCTGATACTAATGTTTCCAAACTATATGGCGCAGAAGTTGGATTGCTTTCTAGTGGAGTCAATCCCTTAGCAATATTTTCAAATTCCAAAATCTCTGCCGTTGAACCTGCAATACTACCTTCTAATTGTACAGTTACATTTTGAGCTGTACTATGTAGTATCGCTATACGTTTATGTTCATTTGGCAATTTGGCTTTTATTTCTGCTATTTTATTATCCATATCTTGTATCAAAGTTTTTGCTTTATCTGGATTTCCTGCAATCTGTCCTAAAACATCTACAGTATGTTTTACTTGGTCATACGTACGCATTTCAAGAACAACTACAGGAATACCATTTTCTTCAAACGTAGATACAAATTTATCATTCATACCCTTATAAGCAATTACTAAATCTGGTTGAGCTTCTATTACTTTCTCAATGTTAATATTATAGACATTTCCTACTTGTGGTAGATTTTCATCTTCTTTAGGAATACCTGTTTTTGCTGATACCCTAGCCACTATTTTTCCATCAACAGCATGAAGTGGCTCTAAAAAAGATGCTGATAATGGTACTATTCTTTCTGGTTTTTTCGTCAAAACTACTTGTCTATCAGCATCATCTGTAATAGTTAAATAACTATCAGTTCCACTCGAAGCATTTTTTTCCTCTGTTTGACTACCACAACCAACTAATATTACTGAAAAACATATTACTAAAGCTAATATACAAAACAAACCATTTAATTTTTTCATAGTAACATTATCTAAGGCAATTAAATACCTTTACTCCTTCTAGTCAAAATAGTTGATAAATAATTTAATTTTTTATCTTTTTGAGCTTGTAAGTCATTTATAATTTCTTCATCTGGAAGACCACAACGGCTTACAAGTACAGCATTATCCACCATATCATTTTCAGCTAAAGCATCTACTACTTCAGGATAATTTTTATAAACTTTCATCATTACCACATTATTAGAAACAGCTAAAGCTTTATCAATAGTTTCTTTATCAGCAGTTGCTGGAATTACACTGATGATATCATTGCCTTCAACTAAAGGATAACCTAATTTACTACCAATCGCACAAAATGCTGGCACACCTGGGATAGTTTCAATATTTATATCTTTTTCTTTTGCTAAAAGACGATATACATAAATATATGTACTGTAAAACATTGGATCGCCTAATGTTAAAAATACTACATTTTTTCCAGCTTGTAATAAAGCTAAAATTTCTTCTTTATTTTTCTGCCATGCATCAGTAGTTTCAAAATTAACTACCATTGGAAAAACTTGATATACAATTTCAATATCATCTTTTAAATAAGGTTTAGCTATGCTTAAAGCTACGCTACCATCTTTTTTTTCTGTTTTTGGTGCAATGAGTACATCAGCTTTTTCAATAGCTTTAATAGCTTTCATTGTCAATAATTCTGGGTCTCCAGGACCTACACCAATACCATAAAAAGTTCCTGCCATGATTAAAAATCCTCCTGCATAAAAAGGTATGTGACAAAATTTGCCACATACCTTACTGTATTACATTTTGCATATTTTAGTAGAAACTAAATTACTTAATAAAATAATGCTCTTATTTATTTTACACTTGGCATATAAAAGCGTCAAGCATACAGGATTTATTCAAAATCTATTATTTTTCTGCTTCAAGAGCGTTCCATGCTTCATTTGCTCTATCTACAAATAATTGACGAACGTTTTGGTTTTCACCAAGACCATGAATGTATGCGTCTACTTTAATACCTTCTTTTTCTAAGATGGATTTATGAGAATCTTCTTCTGCACCAGCCATATCATTATTTGCATGATCACCTGCAACCATCATAAGAGGCATCATTGTAACATGATTGATACCTTTTGCTTTTAATTGAGGAATAATATCTTCAAGAGATGGCCAGCCTTCAACTGTATAAATCATTACTTTACCATCATAAAGTTTATTTAAACGATCTTGCATTACAGAATAATAAGCATTAGATGGATCTGGTGTACCATGTGCCATCACTAATACTGCATCTTTTTTACCTAATTTTGGCATTTGAGAACCAATTGCTTGCATTACTGCTTCAACGTCATCTCTTTGACCTTCTTGACCCATCCAATACATAAGAGGTGTACCAATAGTCATTTTTTTGAATTGTGTTTTATAGATATCATATACAGCTGTTTTATAAGCATATTCCATACCAGGAATGATATCTAAGGAAGTAAGTGCTATACGATTATAGCCTTCAGCTTTTAATTGAGCTAATGCTTCTTCTGGTGTAGGAATAGTAATACCTTCATTTGCTTTTACACGGTCAATAATAATATGAGAAGTAAATGCTAATACAACTTTTGTATTTGGATGTGCTTTTTGAATTTCTTCTACAGTAGCTTCAATTGTTTTTGCACGAGTATCTTTGTATGTTGTACCAAAGCTCATTACTACAATAGCATCTTTATTTGGAGCTTTTTGAAGTTCTGCATCAGTTGTATTATATGTACGTACACCGATTTCAGAAGCTTGTAAAAGTGCAGGAGTTGCTGTTTTTACTTCTGGATTTAAACTATATCCTGCTGCAAAAGATGTTGCAGATACTCCTGTTAAAGCTACACATGCCATAGATGCGATTAACATTTTTTTCCAATTAGATTTCATAATATCGTTCCTCTCTTAATTTATTTATAATGTCCTAAATTTGATATTTAAATAAATATTAAATACTTCATCTATTCGATTATAAAGTCATTATTGAGTATCACTTATTTCCATGAGAATATTATGGCTTATAGATAAAAAAAATCTCTACAAAATAAATATTCTTGTAGAGATAGTGTTTACTATAATAAATCTCCTACCTATCTCTCGCAGGTCATAACGGTGATTGACAAATAGGCAGTTCTTCTGACTCAAGTTCATCGCTTCTTCAAGCCTTCCCAAGAAATATCTCAGTGACATAAATTTGAAGTTGCTCACTTTCACAGCGGCGGGACCGTAGCAGCTTTTACTGCTTTCTCTATTAAGCCCAAAAGGGGCACCTATTCCACTCAATAAATATAAAATTGTTAGAAAAATAATTTCATTTTTACAATAACACTTAAGAATATATCTGTCAAGACATTATTTATGTTCATCTACCATAGTCTCTGTAGCCAAACCAAATTTAGTTATCCCCACAGCTTTAAATTTATCTAATAATGCCATAATTTTTCCATAATCTACATTTTCATCAGCACGAATTACTACAGCAAAATTATTATTTTCTTCATATTTTTCTTTTGCACCTTGAAGTAATGTATCTTCATCTATCAATTTATTTTCTAAATACAAAGTGCCATCAGCTTTCATAGTGACTAAATAATTAACATTTGTCTGACTTTGGGCATTTTGCACCTTAGGCATATTTACAGGAATAGTTTTTAAATCCACCATGTATAGCGTGCTGAGCATAAAAAATACCAATAAGAAAAACATAATATCAATCATTGGTATAATCATGACTTCAGGCTTAGAAAACGCTCTTCTATCTTTTAAACGCATTGTTATTCACCTCTAGTTATATAACCTTCAATTAGTGAAAAAACCTGTTCCATATCAGTTACGATACGGTCTATTCTCTGCACAAAATATGCATGAATAGCCAAAGAAACAATAGCTACACAAAGTCCTGTAGCTGTTGCGATTAATGCTTCACCTACACCCCCAGTGATAGCAATAGCTTGACCTTCTTCTAAATTAAATACGCTAAAAGCTGAAATCATACCAATTATTGTCCCCAATAAACCTAACAAAGGAGCCATAGTGACAATTACATTTAAATAATAAAGTCTTTCTCTAAATTTAGAAATACTTATCCCTGATTGAACTTCCAACAACATCATCAAATTAATATTTTTATTTTGCATTTTATTGAAAGCAAAATCGACTAAAGAAGCTAAATCCCCCTTGCTATTTTGTGCTAAATTTCTAGCTTCTTCAATTTTATTATTAATCATCAATTTATAAAAATTCTGTGCAAAAGCTCTTCCTGAATCAGCTTTCATAAAATATAATAAACGTTCTATACCAATAGTGATAATAAAAATTGAGCATATTAATAATATGTACATTACTAATCCGCCCTTATGAAAATACTCTACACCTTGCATCAATAAGTCCATGAAAAGACCTCCTATAAAAATCTCACTTCTTGTATTATAATTTATTCATACTAATAATAAGCTTATCAAATATAGCTGTCAAACCTAAAATCAAAAAAATTAACAATTAAGGAAGTGCTTTTATGTTTACTACAAAAGTCCAAGTCGCCCATCATGATATGCAGGATTTTATTTCTAATTATCAAGACATAGACAAATTTTTGACTTATTGCCAACAATGTAATAATTATAATCATAAATGGTCTTGTCCACCACTTAGCTTTAATCCTAAAACTTATTTGAGCCAATATAAATCTATTTATTTAGTGGCTGTACAAATAAATTACAGTGAAGATACTATAAATAGCTTAACTACTAAAGAAGAAATTAGTACATTTACTCGCAAAACTTTGCGCAAACTAAAAAATGAAATAGCTACTGCTCTATTGAGTTTAGAAAATGATAATATAATTTCCCTATCTTCTGGTGGCTGTAGTTACTGTTGCAAATGCAGTAGAACTGTTAATCAACCTTGTAAAAAACCAGATAAAATGCGTCATTCTCTTGATTCTTTTGGTGTAGATTTAGGAAAAGTAATGGAAGATATATTTAATATAAAATTACTTTGGGGCTTAGATAAATTACCAAAATATCATGTATTAATTCATGCTTTAATCTCTAACGAAACTATTTCTGCTACAACTATATCTGACATAATAAGCAAAAACAGCGTATAACTATAATAGTTATACGCTGTTGTTTTAAAAAATATTCTTTCCCCCTCAGTTAAGGGAAAATATATAAAGTTATGGGGGAAAGAGAGAGAGTTAACAAATTATTTTAATTTCCACATAATGTCGGAAAGCATGAGCTGATCTTTAAATTTATCCATATCTAAGTCTTTAGTGATATGAACGAATTCAATACCCATCATATTAGCCCAATCGCGAAGTTGTTCAGCAGTTACAGTGTAGCTGATAACGCTATGATGTGCACCACCTGCTAAAATCCAAGCTTCACCAGCTTCTTCAAGGCTTGGCATTGGTTTCCACATTACACGAGCTACAGGAAGATTTGGCATTGGCATAATAGGTTTTACGCATTCTACATCGTTAACGATAAGACGCATTCTACCACCCATATCTACAAGAGTAGCTACAATAGCACCGCCTGCTTTACCTTCAAATACAAGACGAGCTGGAGCATCTTTGCCACCAATTCCAAGTTCATGAACTTCAATTTTTGGAGTTCCTTCTGCAACGCTAGGGCAAACTTCGAGCATATGTGCACCAAGGTTATAGCTATCTTCGCCATCTTTACCGAAATGATAAGTGTAGTCTTCCATTAAAGCAGTACCTTTATCAACGCCCTGTGCCATAGTTTTCATAACTGCAGTGAGGCAAGCAATTTTCCAATCACCTTCTGGACCGAAACCATATCCTTGACCTGTTAAATCTTGAGTTGCAAGACCTGGAAGTTGATCCATACCATAAAGGTCTTCAAATGTATTTACAAAACCATCTGCTTTGTTATCTTCTAAGAATTTTTTGATAGCAACTTCAACTTTTGCTTGATAACGTACAGATGCAATGTTATCTGTATTCATTTCATATTTAGTTTGATATTCAGCAACTTGAGCATCAATTTGTTCTTCAGTTACTGCGTTGATGTACTGTACTAAATCTCCTACTGCATGAGTATTTACAGACCAACCAAATTTGATTTCTGCTTCTACTTTATCGCCTTCAGTAACAGCAACATTTCTCATGTTATCGCCAAAGCGAATAACTTTTAAATCAGCACTAGCGATTACGCCAATTGCAGTACGCATCCAAGTTGCGATTTTGTTTTGAACAGCTTCTGTTTCCCAATAACCAACAACAATTTTACGAGCAAGACGCATACGAGTACCAATGAAACCATGTTCACGGTCACCATGTGCAGACTGATTTAAGTTCATGAAATCCATATCGATTTCTTCATTTGGAATTTCTCTATTATATTGTGTATGAAGGTGAAGATATGGTTTTTGTAATTTTTTAAGACCTCTAATCCACATTTTGGATGGGGAGAAAGTATGCATCCATGTGATAATACCAGCACAAGTATCATCATAGTTTGCATCCATTACAAATCTATCGATTACTTCAGCAGTAGTACCTACAGCTTTAAATTCAATTTTTGCAGGAAGTTTGCCAGAAGCATTTAAGCCTTCTACCATTTTTTTAGCGTCTTCTTCAACAGCTTTTAAAGCTTCTGGACCATATAAGAACTGGCTACCTACGATAAACCAAAATTTGTAGTCTTGTAATTTTTTCATAAAAAAACAACTTCTTTCCTTAAAAATATAACTTATATTATTACTTGCAAATAATTCTATTATAATCTGTTGTATATTTAATATTACCATTTGTTTGAAAATTGTAATATATAATTGTCATACAACATGGTTTTATTATAGCATGTATGTTATACAAATTTCAATAGGCAAAAACATAAAATTTATAAAAATTTTTTCAATCTTTTCAACAATTCCACTATATAAATAATTTTTATAGTCATCTTTATCTATATAAAGGAAATTATTTTTTGCCAATCTTTTTCCTAAATAAAAAAATTCAAAAAAATTTAAAATTATTTGCAATAAGCACTTGTCAAATAAAAAAAACTATAGTACAATTCTTTTTGTCAACATATCATACAACTTCATTAAATTGTTTAAATTAGTATGATATTTATAATTGTCTGTTAATTTTATAATAAAGAAAAGGTAGGTTTTATCTCATGTCCACAGCTATTGACACTGAAGCGCTTCAACAAAGTAAACATATGCGCAAATTAGTATCTGTTGCAGCCGGTATGGCTGGTTTGTTGTTTGGTCTTGATATTGGGGTAATCGCTGGTGCATTGCCATTCATTACAGACCAATTATCACTCACAAGCCAAATGCAAGAATGGATCGTAAGTTCTATGATGTTTGGTGCGGCTATTGGTTCTATTATTACTTTATGGATTTCATCTAAATTAGGTCGTAAAAAATCTATTTTAACAGCAGGTCTCTTATTTATTATTGGTTGTTTTGGTTCTTCATTCGCTCCTAATTATGAAATTTTATTAATCTCTCGTATAATCTTAGGTTTCTCCATTGGGGTTGCTTCTTATGTAGCGCCACTTTATCTTTCTGAAATGAGTGAAAAAGAACATCGTGGTCGTTTGATTTCCATGTATCAGCTCATGATTAACTTCGGTATCGTTATCGCATTCATCTCTGATACACTTCTTGCTCCAACAGAAAGCTGGAGACTTATGCTTGGTATCATCAGTATCCCTGCATTCTTATTAATAATCGCTGTTGCTAAATTACCAGATAGCCCACGTTGGCTCGCTTCTAAAGGTTTTACAACTGAAGCTCAAAAAGTACTTAACGTTCTTCGTGGTAACAAAGAAAAAGCTCATGAAGAACTCCAAGATATCACAGATAGCTTAAAAGTTAAACAAGCTGGTTTCTCTTTATTCAGAGCAAATAAAAATGTTCGTCGTGTTGTTTTCCTTGGTATGTTCTTACAGTTCATGCAACAATTCACTGGTCAGAACATCATCATGTATTATGCTCCAAAAATCTTCAGTCTTGCTGGTTTTGAAAGCCACACAGACCAAATGTTTGCTACTATCTTAGATGGTATGACATTCGTTATCTTCACTTGGATTTCCATGCAGTTCATCGATAAAACTGGTCGTAAAATCGCACTTAAAATTGGTTTCGGTATCATGGCTTTAGCTCTTATCGTTCTTGGCTGGTGCCTCATGCAGTTTGAAGGCGGAAATACAGCTCAATGGATTTCTTACACTGCTGTTGGTATGACAATTCTTTCTATTGCTGGTTATGCTATGAGTGCTGCACCTGTTATCTGGATTTTATGCTCTGAAATTCAACCTCTTAAGAGCCGTGACTTCGGTATAGCTTGCTCTACTACTACAAACTGGGTATCCAATATGATTATCGGTGCTACATTCCTTTCCCTTCTCGAAGGTATTGGTTCCGCTCAAACATTCTGGTTATATGGTATTTTGAACGTAATCTTCATTTTCTGCACAATCTACATTGTTCCAGAAACAAAAGGTGTTTCTCTTGAAAAAATTGAAAGCAATCTTATGGAAGGTAAAAAACTTCGCGATATTGGTTGCTAATGTTGCTAATAATGAGATAAGTTCAAGGAGGAAAATATTATGTTAATTACAATAGGTCGTCAATATGGTGCTGGCGGACGCGAAGTAGCAGAAATTCTAGCTAAAGAACTTCAAATCCCTCTTTATGATAGAAAATTAGTTGCTTTGATTGCTGAACATCTTGAAAAAGGTTGTAAATTAGAAGAATTAAATCTCACTTATACTAATCTTTATGGTGATGAATCTCCATATGAACATATCTTTGATAATGTTGTTCAAAATGATGATATGTTTATGTTTAAACCTCAATCTAACGCTATAAAACAATTAGCTGATTATTATAAATCTGGTATTTTTGTAGGTCGTTGTGCTAATTATATCTTAAATGACTATAATGCTTATAGCTTCTTTATCGTTGCTGACGATGATTTCAGAACTACTAGAGGTCAACTTGTTTATCATAAATCCTTATCTGAATTAAAAAAAGAAGACCAAAAACGTGCTTCTTACTATAATTACTATACAGGACTTAACTGGGGCGAACCTAAAGATTATGATTTAATAATCAATGTAGCTCGTACAGGCATTGAAGGTGCTGTAAAAGTTATTAAAGAATATGTTGCTAATAATCCTAAATAATCTTGCTTGACATCAACACTTCTTTTATGTTAAAGTATCACATCTTTTTCATAAAAGGAGTGTTTTTTTATGCCTTATGGTGTCCTAACTGATATTTTTTGTATTATTCTTGGAGGTATTATCGGTCCTAATTTGAATATTAAAATTACCAAATGCGAGCGTAAAGCCCCTAAATTTATTTATGGGGATATAAGCTCGCTAAAAAACAATGATTCGATATCA
>ENA-UPXB01000544-UPXB01000544.1-human-gut-metagenome-genome-assembly--contig:-NODE-544-length-29500-cov-10.281684_pt1 | contig 29500 bp, 26 predicted proteins | sample MGYA00250055_ERZ773386 | MGnify/ENA primary metagenome ERZ773386 (study PRJEB29103, sample SAMN06111974) | human gut metagenome | biome: human gut; feature: ankylosing spondylitis patient; material... | reverse complement strand
ATTTTAAGTATTATGATGTTGATGAAATCTCATAAAGATAGAACTGCATAAAATAAGTGTCGGAATTTACTCAAATTTTTCCTACTTTGGACATTGGTTTTTACAACGGTATTGTATAGTGAAGCAGAGGAAAAACAAAACATGTTTCAGGAGATCACCCATGTTAAAAAAAATAACATATGTGGTCTCTTTTTGTTATATCTTTTGCTGGAAAATGATGTTTCGTATGTTTACAATAAAGTATGAAAAGTATGAAATGTATGAGAACACGAGAGGAGATGGGAGGAAAAACATGCTTTCAGATAATATACAGTTACTTAGAAAACGGGCAGGAATGTCACAGGAGCAGTTAGCGGAACTGACGGAAACGAGCAGACAGACGGTCTCAAAATGGGAATCTGGGGAGAGTATTCCGGATGTGATCGCCTGTGACAGGATGGCAGAAGCATTTGGTGTGGCGTTGGAGGATATGCTGCATTATGAGGAAAAAAATAAAAGTCTTCCACTTCCGCCAAAAGGGAAGCATATGTTTGGAACGGTTACAGTCGGAGCGAGAGGACAGATCGTTCTGCCAAAGAAGGCGAGAGAAGTTTTTCAGATCAAAGCGGGAGATACGATCATGGTGTTAGGTGATGAAGCACAGGGGATTGCCCTGGTCAAAGCAGATGATATGATAGATTTCGTGCAGCAGGCATTAAAAATGGCAAATCAAAAGGATAAGAACTAAGACACAAAAAAGTGAGGAAAACACTGCAGGAGGAAATGGAGATTTTTATGAGAAAACATTATCTGGATAATATCCGGTTTCTGACGATTTTTTTGTTGTGATCTTTCATGTTTATTTTTATTACAATAATATTGGAACCGAGGCGATGTTTGCCGGTTTAAAACCGTATGAAGGAGCAGTTACATTTGCGGGGATTTACCAGTATTTTGTATACCCGTGGTTTATGTTACTGCTGTTTGTAGTCGCCGGAATCAGTGCAAGATATGCACTGGAAAAGAGGACAGAAAGACAGTTTTTGAAAGAGAGGGTGGATAAGATTCTGGCGCCGTCGACACTTGGTGTTCTGGCATTTGGCTGGCTCGGTGGATATGTGATCTATCTTCACACTGCGCGTGGCAATATGCCGGAGAGTGTACCGGCTTTTGTGAGAGTCATTATCATCTTATGCTGTGGTATCGGGGCACTGTGGTTTTGCCATGTATTGTTTGTGGCAGCACTATTTCTGCTTCTGATCCGGAAAATTGCAGGAAAATGCAACGCTGCTTATCACGTCCTACCGGAACGGCATTTTTAGCCGGATATTACCTGTTTTCGAATGAAAGTGTCATGGAAAAAATAAAAAATGCAGTGCTCCTATTGGGCATTTGTGCAGCTGTAAGCGGCATATTTTATATCGTAAGATGTTATGGAATGGCATATACGGACAAAGAGGTACTGTCAAGATGGGATTTAAACCTGTATGCATTTTTTATGGTTTTGCTCGTGCTTGGTGCAGGTCCAAAATGGCTTGATTTTTCCAATAATTTTACGAATTATATGAGAAAATGCTGTTTCGGTATCTATGTATTACATATCCCGGTACTTTTAGTGATCAATTATCTTCTGGCTGGAAAGGAGCTGCCATTGACTGTAGTCTATGGTATTGAATTGGTGGGTGGATTTGTGGTTTCAATCTTATTATATGAAGTGATACGTCGGATCCCGGTGCTTAGATACTGGATTTTGGGGATTCGGAAACAACGGAATAACGTTTGAAAAGCGAGATATAATGGACTTTTTTGATAAAAATATCAGCTAAAATATGATTTCACAAAAAGTTCACAGAAAATTAGCACTCACCTCTTGACAGCGCTAATAAGTGGTGGTATAACATAGTCAGAACAAAGGAAGAGGGAACAAAAAGAGAAGATGATTCCCCAGAGTTCCTTCGTCTGAGGTTCCAAAACAAAGGTAAAAAACATGGGAGGTTCCACAGAAAGTGGACCGGTAGAAAAAGGAGAGATGACTTATGTTACTGCCTAGCATTTTTGGAGAAAACTTATTTGATGACTGGATGGATTTCTCATTCCCAGAGATTCCGGATGTTGATAAAACATTGTATGGTAAACATGCAAAGAACATGATGAAGACAGATGTAAAGGAGACCGAGAAAGGTTACGAAGTAGCCGTTGATCTTCCAGGATTTAAGAAAGACGAGATCCAGCTTGAGTTAAACGATGGTTACCTTACCATCAGCGCTGAGAAGGGTCTCGACAAGGAAGAGAAGGATAAGAAAGACAAATACATCAGACGTGAACGTTACGCCGGAAGTATGAGCCGTACCTTCTATGTAGGCGAGAGTGTTACCGAAAACGATATCCACGCAAAATACGAAAATGGTATTTTAACACTGGATGTCCCGAAGGAAGAAGCAAAGAAAGTTCCGGAAAAACGATACATATCCATTGAGGGATAACAGATGAGAGGATGCCCCCGGAGAGCGAAAGCTCTTCGGGGGCATTTTTGTGCGTAAGAAGATTTTTACAGGTTGTATATGAGAAATGAATGTTGTATAGTATCTGCAAGAAATATCTTCTTTCGTGAATGTTATAAATGTTGGTTTCGTTACTTTCATTATATAACAATTGGACTTAAAGGGGATTATAATGACGCGGTAAAAAACAAAGGAGAAGAAAACAAACATGAGAATTTTTTTGGCGGAAGATGAACAGGATTTAAATGCCATTATTGTTCAAAAACTGACTGAGGATGGTTACAGTGTGGATCATTGTTTTGATGGCAGGACAGCAATAGATATCCTTTCCTGTACGGAGTATGATGCAGTGATTCTTGATATTATGATGCCAAAAGCAGATGGATTTACAGTGCTGCGTGCGCTGAGGGGAATGGGAAAGACAACACCGGTGCTATTTCTGACAGCAAAGGATGCTGTTTCGGACAGAGTAAAGGGATTAGACAGTGGGGCAAATGATTATCTTGTGAAGCCATTTTCGTTTGAAGAGTTGTCAGCACGTCTGCGCGCAATGATGAGGGGATCTTTCGGAGTTACTGACAATGTTTTGCATATTGCGGATCTTTCTTTGGATTGCACTTCCCACAGGGTAATGCGGGGGGGAAAAGAGATCACATTATCGGCTAAAGAATATGCCATGCTGGAATATTTCATGTACAATCAGGGGCGTGTGCTGTCTCGTGAGATGATAGAGGATCATGTCTGGAATTTTGATTACGAAGGGGGCACGAATGTAGTGGATGTTTATATCAGCTATCTTCGAAAAAAAATTGATGATGGATATGACAAAAAGCTGATTCATACAGTCCGTGGAAGAGGATATATAATGAGAGAGGAAATTTAAGATATGGGGAGATTCTCAATCCGTCTGAAAATAACAATCTGGTTTACTGCAGCATTGGTGGTAATAGTACTATTTGCATATCTGATGATTTTTGTCGTCAGCCGTCAGATTTTGATAAAAACAATACAGGATAGTCTGGTGGAGACAGTGGAAAATAATGTGGATGAGATTGAATATTTTTCTGGGATGGATGAAATCCGTACAGATGCGGATATTGATTATTTGATTGATTACCGGAAAGGGTATCTGGAAATTGACGACGATTTTCTGAGCAAGGTAAATGAAGTCTATACAGGATTGTATGATGAAAAGTCAAGGCTTATTTATGGAGAAAATCCAATAGCTGCAAAAGTGGCAGATCTGGAATTTGTGGATTCCGAGATTCAAAAAGTAATGAAGGATGGAACGGGGTATTATATTTTTGACCGGAAACTCACAGCAGAAGGACTTAACGGATTATGGCTTCGTGGAGTGGTATCAGAGGAACAGGGAGAGCGTCAGAGCTTTGGGATTATGCGGATTGCACTGGTTCTTCTGCCGGTTCTGGTCGTAATAGCATCTGCGGGAGGATATTTTATTGCTGGACGTACATTAAATCCAATTCAGAAAATAGCTGGGACTGCAAGAAAGATTGGAGAAGAAAATGATTTGAAATGCAGGATCAATCTTGGAAAAGGGAATGATGAACTGCACCAGCTTGCGGATATATTTAATGAGATGTTTGAACGACTGGAAAGTACATTTGAAAAGGAACAACAATTTACATCTGACGTTTCACATGAACTAAGAACACCGATGGCTGTCATTTCAGCACAGTGTGAGTATACACTTGAAAAAGAAAGAAGCGTAGGGGAATATGAAGATGCCTTGCGGGTAATCAGGCGTCAGGCGCGGAAAATGACAAAACTTATTGATCATATGCTGGACTTTGCCAGACTGGAAATGAAATCAGGAAAATATGCAGAGGAAACTGTTGATATGGAAGAACTGGTGGCATCTATTTGCTCTGATATGAAGCTGATAAGAGAAAAGGAAATTATGCTTGATTATGAGACGGAGCAGGCAGTGTTTTATGGAAATCGTGAACTTTTATCAAGAATTCTCGTTAATCTTGTCAGCAATGCCTATCGTTATGGGAAAGAGAATGGGCATATCTTTGTGAAATTAAAGAAAGAAGAAACGGAACTTGTTTTGTCTGTAACGGATGATGGGATAGGAATTGCAGAAGAAGAGCAGGAAAAGATCTTCCGGCGGTTTTATCAGACTGATGTATCGCGAGGAGGCGAGGGAAGTGGACTTGGGCTTGCCATGGTTTATGAAATTGTGAAGTTTTACAGAGGAAAAATCCAAGTGAAAAGTGAGGCAGGCAGTGGGAGTGTTTTTCAGGTAAAACTGCCGCTTTGATAAAAGCAGACATATGGAAATCAATAATGATTATAAAAAATTTGTCGTATTAATAATGTTCTAATAAATGCATGATATAATCAAAGTACAAAGCAAAACAATTAGAAATGAGAAACTCTCATGAAAAAAGGAGGATTTGTTTATGAAGAGAGCAGCAAAACAGGTTTTAATTGTACTTTTGGTCGTGATGGCGGTAATTGGTACAGGAAACATTTCAGCACAGGCAGATTATAACTGGAAACCGAAGAAGGTTTCCATAGCGCAGTCGGCAAAAAAGGTTTCTCAGGGAAAGGAGTTTGAAATCAGAGCGAAAGTAACTCCAATAGATGCTGAGGACGATTATATCCGCTGGGAAATTATTTCAGGAAAAAAATATGTAAAATTTGAGGATCGTGACCGCACAGGCGATGAAATGGATTTCATTGCCGTAAAACCAGGAAAAGCAAAAATCCGGTGTTATGTACAGGGAAAGAGTAAGAAGAAATATGGTGATACAATAACTGTAACTGTGACGAAGAAAAAGAGTGATTATTCATTGGCAAAGGTTGGAGAATCAGTCAAATATGTAGAAGCATGGGATGATTTTGATTTAGAGGTCAAAAAAGGATCCTCAATAAAGAACAGTCAGTTAAAATGGGAGATCAGTGATACAAGTATTGTCTCGTTTGCAGAAAGAAAAACAACCGGAACGGACGTTGAGTTTTATGCGGAAAAGACAGGAACAGTACGGGTAACCTGTACATGTACAAGTGGTAAGGCAAAGGGTAAAAAAGTAGTATATACCGTGAATGTTATTGCGGATGATGATGATGACTACGATGATGATGACTACGATGATGACTATTATGATGACTATGATTGAGCATGATTGAGAGCGAAAGCTCTTCGGGGGCATTTTTGACAGTTTATGCAAAAAATGCCCCCATTTGTGTAATACTCCCTCGTCATCTTTTGTTTGTGCTATGCTGAAATTACGAAAGTGAAAGATGTGCAGATCACAAATCAAGAGAGGATCAATCATGAGTTTAAATTACGAATCTATCATAAAACAGATGTCACTCGAAGAAAAAGCCCTGATGATGTCCGGCAAAAACACCTGGGAGACAGTGGATTTTGAAAAATACGGAATCCCGTCCATGGCGATGTCTGACGGACCGCACGGATTGAGAAGACAGGCGGGAGCCGGAGACCACTTGGGATTAAATGCAAGTCTCCCTGCGACCTGTTTTCCGACCGCAGCCTCGGTTGCAAACAGCTGGGATGAAACATTAGGCGAGGAGATCGGAACGGCATTGGCAGAGGAAGCCGTGACCATGGATGTCAATGTGATCTTAGGACCGGGATTAAACATCAAGAGAAGCCCGCTCTGTGGAAGAAATTTTGAATATTTTTCTGAAGATCCGTACCATGCAGGAAAAATGGCGGCAGCCTATGTAAGGGGAATCCAGAGCAAAGGAATCGCAGCCTGCCCGAAGCATTTTGCAGCAAACAGCCAGGAACTGCGTCGTATGGCAAATGATTCCGTTGTGGATGAGAGAACCTTCCGCGAGATCTATACGACCGGATTTGAGATTGCGGTAAAAGAAGGAAAAGCGAAGTCGATCATGTCTTCTTATAATGAAGTAAACGGTGTCTATGCCAATGAGAACCGCCACATGTTACAGGAAATCTTAGTCGATGAATGGGGATTTGACGGATATGTGGTATCCGACTGGGGTGGAAGTAATGATCACGCACTCGGAGTGAAAAACGGAAGTCATCTTGAGATGCCGGGCACCGGAAAATCAGGAATGCATGATATCGTAAATGCCGTCAAAAACGGAACATTAGAGGAGAGTGTGTTAGATCAGCGCTTAGATGAACTGCTCCGTGTCATTTTTGCGACGCATCAGGCGACCGTGGATGGAAAAGGAACTACTTTCAATAAGGAAGCGCATCATAAACTTGCACGCAAAGCGGCCGAGGAGAGCATCGTCCTTTTAAAAAATGAAGAGCAGATCCTTCCATTAAAACAGGGGACAAAAGTGGCTGTGATCGGAGACTTTGCAAAGACTCCGCGATATCAGGGAGCAGGATCTTCCTTAGTGAATCCGGCAATGCCGCCGGAGTCCATATTAGAGGAGATAAAAGACAGCGGACTTACGATGACAGCCTATGAACAGGGGTATATCAGAAACAGAAAACCAAATGCTAAACTGGTAAAGGCAGCTGTTGATGCAGCAAAAAATGCGGATGTGGTGCTGTTTTTCGGAGGTCTTGACGAGATCAGCGAATCGGAGGGACTCGACCGTGCCCATATGCATATGCCTGTGGCACAGGATGAACTGATCAATGAGCTTACCACAGTAAACAAAAATGTGATCGTAGTCCTCTCAGCGGGATCTTCCGTGGAAATGCTGTGGTATCCGTATGTCAAAGGAATTGTGCACGGTTACCTCGGCGGTCAGGCGGGAGCGTCTGCGATGCTTAATGTTCTGACCGGAAAAGTATGTCCATCCGGAAAATTGAATGAGACCTATCCGCTTCATTATGAAGATACGCCGGCATACGAATACTATCCGAGCAAAGAGAGAAGCAGCGAATACCGGGAAGGACTTTATGTAGGATACCGCTACTACACAACAGTAGGTAAAAAAGTGCGTTTCCCGTTTGGCTTCGGACTCAGTTATACCACATTTACCTACCGTGATCTGACAGTGGATCCGGAAGGTGTGAAATTTAAGATCCAAAATACCGGAACTGTGGCAGGAACAGAGATCGCACAGCTTTATGTCGGAAAAGAATCTGATTCCGTGTTCCGTCCGCTGCGCGAACTGAAAGGCTTCGCGCGTGTGACACTCGCTCCGGGAGAGGAAAAAGAAGTAAGGATTTTATTTGACGATAAGACATTTCGTTTTTATGATATACGGACAGACAGCTGGGAAGTGGAAACGGGAACCTATCAGATCATGATCGGAAGCAATGCGGAAGAAATGCTGCTTGCGGGATCACTTGCGGTAAATGGAACTGTCACAGAGGGTGGTTACAGCAGAGAAAGCCTGCCGGAATATTTTAATGGTGAGATCAAAAATATTTCTGATGATACATTCCGCAGACTGTATGGAAGAGAGATCCCGGATGGAAGCTGGAGCGGGGAGATCCGCATGAATGATGCAGTCTGCCAGCTCTATTATGGAAAGGGAATTTTCGGTAAAATTTTCTACGGAGTGCTGCGCATTCTGTTAAAGATCAGCGAATGGCAGGGAAAACCAAATCTGAATGTATTGTTTAATTATAATATGCCGATCCGCGGCTATGCGAAAATGACGGGGGGTTTTGTCACTATGGAGATGGCAGAAGCCTTGACGGAGATGGCAAACGGACACCGCATCAGGGGAACGGCACACCTGATCAAAGCGGCAGTGAAACGGGATTAGATAAATAAGTGGCAAATATCAGGGACTTGTACTAAAATAAATCTGAGGTACAGGTCCCCATTTGCGTTTATAAAACGTTCGTGGGGGATAATATCATGAGCGCAGGTGAGTCAACATGTTTACATGATCGACGAACGGCGAATTGGAGCAGGTACACTGGAAGAAAAATGGAGAAAATATATGATAAAAATTGCAATCGTAGAAGATGAAGCGATGTATGCAAAACAGCTTGAGGAATTTTTACATCAATATGAAAAAGAAAATGGGGAGGCTTTTGATATCACGATCTATTCGGATGGGGATCAGATCGTCAATAAATATCAGTCACAGTATGACATCATTTTGATGGATGTGGAAATGAAATTTATGGATGGCATGTCGGCAGCGGAGGAGATCCGAAAAGTGGACACGGAGGTCGTTATCATTTTTATCACAAACATGGCACAGTATGCGATCCGTGGCTATGCGGTGGATGCACTCGACTATGTATTAAAACCGGTGTCTTATTTTGCATTTTCACAGAGACTGAGCCGTGCGATCGGGCGCATGAAAAAAAGAGAGACAAAGATGATCATGGTCAGCATGAAAGGCGGGACGGTGCGGATCAATATCGCAAATATTTATTATATCGAAAGCCAGGGGCATACGCTGATCCTGCACACAATTCTTGGCGACTATGAGACAACAGGCACAATGAAAGAGATGGAAGAAAAATTAGCTGATATGAACTTCTGCCGTGGTAACAAGGGGTATCTCATCAATTTAGCGCATGTGGACGGGATCACGGACGGCTGTGCCATGGTAAAAGGTGAGCAGCTGGTATTAAGCCGTGCGCGCAAAAAAGAATTTATGGAAGAACTGACAAAATACTGGGGAGAGGTTATCAAATGATGGAACATATTATGCCGGATATACCAAGAATCTACACAGCGGTCGCAGAGTGGATGGCATGCATGTTATTTATCCTGCCGGTCAAAAAGAGATTTCAAAAATGGCAGACGGCAGGCATTATGGCGGCTGTGCTTCTGATACAGAGTGTGTTTTTAGTCACGACGGATGATATTAAGATTTATTTCTGGATTCCTTGTATGATCGTGGCTGTATTTTTAATGATCGTATTTATCTACAGCTGCTGCGAAATTACTTTTACTGATGCTGCCTATTTTGGGATGATCGCATTTGTTGTCGCGGAATTTATGGCATCGTTCGAATGGCAGGTTGTATGTTACTTTTTCGACGAGGCGATGACAAACTGGTGGCTTTGCAGAGGTCTTCTTGTTCTGATCTATGGTGCAATCGCACTGATCCTGTATAAAATCCTGCGGGTGCATATGCCTAAAGATGGGAAAATGAATATCAGCCACCGGGAATATATTTCCGCCGGACTGATCGCGGTTGCGGTGTTTGCTGTCAGCAACATGAGCTTTCTCACGGAAAATACACCGTTTTCCGGTCGCTATTCGTTTGAGATCGGAAATATCCGTACATTAGTAGATCTTGGCGGTATCGCGATCCTTTATGCGCATCTGATCCAGTGCCGTGAACTGCGTGTGAGAAAAGAACTCGAATCCGTGCAGAATGTGCTGCAGAATCAGTATGTGCAGTACAAGCAGTCGAGAGAGAGCATCGAACTGATCAATTATAAATATCATGACTTAAAACACCAGATCGCATTCCTGCGGAGTGAGGATGATCCGAAAAAACGCGAAGAATATTTAAACCGCATGGAGGATGAGATAAGACAGTATGAGACACAGAATAAGACCGGAAACAAAGTGCTCGATACGGTGCTCACTACCAAAAGCCTCTATTGTGCGAAACATGGGATCACGTTTACCTGTGTTGCGGACGGCACACTGCTTAATTTCATGGATGTGATGGATATCTGCAGCATTTTTGGAAACGCGCTCGATAACGCGATTGAGTGTGAACTGAAAATACCGGATAAAGAGAAGCGGCTCGTGCATGTGACGGTTTCAAAACAGAAAAATTTTCTGCTCCTCCGGTTTGAAAATTATTATGAAGGAAATCTGGAATATCAGGAGGGAAAACTGGTCACGACCAAAAAAGAGAAAGAATATCACGGGTACGGACTCAAAAGTATCCGCTATACGGTCAACAAATATGACGGTGCTGTCAGCATTGATACAAACGGGAACTGGTTTGATTTAAAGATCCTGATCCCGATGAGAGAAAACTGATCTGTGGCAGACCTCTTTGATGCAGTCGTTTAAACAATAGGGAAGTATGTGAACGGTCGATCTGCGAGGCATTAAAAGCCGGATACCGGTTGATTGACATGGTGGAAGCATATGGAAATGAAAGAGCGGGCAGGCAATGACCTGGTAAAAAGAATCTTTTACGCCATGCTTTATGCACAATGCATAAAAACATGGCGCTTATTTTGTCCAAAACTTCCAACATGCAAAACAGTTTATGCGAAAAAAGTGCAGATTGTGAAGATTTTTACCAAAGAATGTGTGATGTGGTAGGATACAGTTACAAGATCCGAAACGGATAAAGAAAACAAGGGAGGAAAATCCTCTGCTCGTCAGCAGATAAATTTTACATTGTAAAATTGCATTTTCCTTCGGAAAACAAGGGAGGATTTAGAAATGTTAGCAATTAACATGGATGACGTGATCAACGTTCTCAATTCCTGTAAGCCATACCTGATTGCGCTTGGCATTGCACTGGCAATCGCAATTATTGTAACTGTGGCATGCATGAAATTGAAAAAACCGGTAAAGAAACTGGTGAGAAAGGAAGCATGGATCGCATTCCTTATGGCAGCAGTTGTGATTATCAATCTGATCTGCTTTATCCCGATGTCAAGTATGATCTCACTTGCAATGGGAAATGGTACGATCACAGAGGAGACCTCAAATGAGGCAACAGCACTCTGTGAGGATATCGCGGACGAAGGTATTGTATTATTGAAAAATGAGGACAATATCCTTCCACTTACAAATACACAGAATATCAACGTGTTTGGATGGGCATCTACCAATCCTTGTTATGGTGGTACAGGATCCGGAGCATTATCCGATGCATATGAGACAACAACACTTCTTGGTGGTCTTGAGGATGCCGGATACAAGATCAATACGGAACTGACTGATTTTTACAAAGCATACCGTGAGGACAGACCGGAAGTTGGTATGTGGGCACAGGACTGGACATTACCGGAGCCGACAGCAGATTCTTACAGTGATGAACTGATCAACAATGCAAAAGAGTTTTCTGATACAGCAATGGTAGTAATTACCCGTGTTGGTGGTGAGGGAGCAGACCTTCCAACTGATGTAAGCAAAGTAACTTACACAGATAACTCTGAAAATTACAAAGATTTTGAAGCTGGTGAACATTATTTACAGTTAAGCCAGACAGAAAAAGATATGTTAGACCTTGTTTGTGCCAACTTTGACAATGTCGTTGTTGTATATAACGGTGCAAACACCATGGAACTTGGATTCTTAAATGATTATAAACAGATCAAGGGTGCAATCTGGTGTCCTGGAACAGGCCAGTCCGGATTTGAGTCTCTTGGCGCAGTCGTAGCCGGTACAGTAAATCCATCCGGAAAAACCAGCGATACATTTGTATATGATCTGACAGCAACACCGACTTATAACAACTTTGGAAACTTCCTGTATGACAATATGGATGAGTTTGCCGCTACATCCAAAAACTTCGGAACAGGCGAAGAAGAAGCAACAATTCCATCTTTTGTCAACTATGTAGAAGGCATTTATGTTGGCTATCGTTTCTATGAGACAGCAGCAGTGGAAGGTCTGATCGACTATGATAAGACGGTTCAGTTCCCATTTGGATATGGACTTTCTTATACAGATTTTGAACAGAAGATGGGAGATGTTACCGTAGCAGACGGTAAAGTATCCTTTGACGTTACCGTAACAAACAATGGAACTGCCGCAGGAAAAGATGTGGTAGAGGTATATTACAATCCGCCATATACAAACGGTGGAATTGAAAAAGCATCTGCAAATCTGATCGATTTTGCAAAAACAGATGTGTTACAGCCGGGTGAATCTCAGACAATCAATGTAAGTTTCTCAGAAGAAGATATGGCTTCCTATGATACATATGGTAATGGATGCTATGTATTAGAGGCTGGTGACTATGAGATTTCTATCAACTCTGATTCACACAATGCGATCGCATCACAGACCGTAAGTGTCGCAGATACCGTTGTATACGATGAAAATAATGCACGTTCTACGGATGATGCAGCTGCAACGAATCAGTTTGCATATGCAGAAGGAGATGCAACATATCTTTCAAGAGCAGACGGATTTGCAAACTATGCAACAGCAACAGCAGCTCCGACAAACTTTACATTAGCAGAGGATGAGAAAGCTGATTTCTTAAACAACAGCAACTATGACCCGGCAAACTATAACAATGATTCTGATGAAATGCCGACAACAGGTGCGAAAAACGGAATGACACTTGCTGATATGCGTGGTCTTTCCTATGATGATGAAAAATGGGATACACTGCTTGACCAGCTGACTGTTTCTGATATGGATACCATGATCGCTCTTGGCGGATATCAGACATCTGCAGCATCAAGTGTTGGAAAAGTTATGACTGTTGACTGTGACGGACCTGCATCCATCAATAACAACTTTACAGGAACAGGTTCCATCGGATTCCCGTCTGCAGTTATGATCGCAAATACCTGGAACAAAGATCTTGCACTTTCTTTCGGTGAGAGCATTGGTAAGATGGCAGACGAGATGGATGTTTCCGGATGGTATGCACCGGCAATGAATACACATAGAAATGCATTTGCAGGACGTAATTTTGAGTACTATTCAGAAGATGGAGTTCTCTCCGGAAAAATGGCCGCAAACGCAGTGATCGGTGCTGAAAAATATGGTGTTTATGCATATATCAAGCATTTTGCTTTAAATGACCAGGAAACAAACCGTACCGGAATGCTCTGTACATGGTCAAATGAGCAGGCAATCCGTGAAATTTACTTAAAACCTTTTGAGATCGCTGTAAAAGAAGGTGGAGCAAAAGCAGTAATGTCTTCCTTCAATTATATCGGTACACAGTGGGCAGGCGGAACATATCCGTTACAGACAACTGTCCTTCGTGATGAGTGGGGATTCCGTGGATTTGTATTAACTGACTATTTTGGTGTTTACGGATACATGGATTCTGATATGGGTATCCGCGGTGGTACAGACTGTATGTTAGTTGCATACGATACGGAGACCAACCATGTGACAGATACCACAAGCGCAACAGGTGTAAAAGCAATGCGTCAGGCATCCAAAAATATCATGTATACCGTTGTAAACAGCCGTGCATATGATCCTGAAAACTTAAAGACAGGTCTGATGAACTGGCAGATTCTGGCGATCGTGATCGATATCATCCTTGGAGCACTGGTAATCTTCTTAGAGGTTCTTACGATCAGGAAATATAAAAAAGATGCAGCAGAAGAACCGGTGCAGACCGTAAATGAAACATCAGCAGAATAAAAACAGAACTTTGCAGAGATTACAATACATAGAGGTGAAAGCGTACAATGAGTAGTATAAAAAATCTATGGCAGAACTTTGCAGACAAACATCCCGGAGCCTCCAAATGGGTCCGGGAGGGCGGTCTGTTCGTGATCGTAAGTAACCTGATCACGGTATTTAAATACCTGATGTTACTGTTTCTGCCGCTCGCATTTGCCGGACTTCCAAACATTGACTTTGGATTCCCGGGAATTGACATCACATTATTTGGAGAAACATTCAAATGGAATATTATCGGTTATGATGCCGCACACGGTGGACTTCCATATTTTTGTGCATACATGGTTGCCATGGTGATTGGAGAATGCATCAATTTCCCGATCCAGAGAACTTTCGTGTTCCGCAGCAAGGGAAATATCTGGTATCAGGCATTCTGGTATCTGATCGCATTCTGCATCGTGACCTGTATCGTAAACTCCATCAACTGTATCTGGGTAGCAGTAGCCGGTATGTTCGTGCCGGACTGGCTGTACAATATAGGAACGACCGTGTTAAACGGCGGAGTTTCAATGGTCGTATTTTTCTTTGTCAATAAGATCATTTTCCCGGAAGGGGAAGCGAAAGCAAAAGCGTAAAAAGCTATAGAAAAAAGCATGTTTTACAATTCAAAAGAATTGCAGAACATGCTTTTTGCAGCATTATAAATATTGTTTTACCCTTGCAGCGTTATTATTGGAGACACATTTTTTTATTTATTTTGTCAGGAGAAAAATCCGGTGTAATAATTTGTAAGTCCGATTGGTTTCATACTATCACATAGCAGCAAAGAATACAAGAACAGCCACAGCAGTTTGCTGTGGCTGTTAATGGTGTTATGAATACTGCACGTTTGTGTGGTATTTTTTTATGACTTATTTTTTCTTTTTCTTACTTTTCTCTTTTTCAAGTTCAGCTTTTTCTTTTTCGAGTTCTTTATTTGCGCGATTTGCTTTTTCTTTTAATTTGGTCCTCCAGCTCTTTTTACCTTCCGGTTTTTCAAGAGGTCCGCGTACACCGGTAACTTTTGTGATATAGATACCACTCACGGTAGCTTTCACTTCTTTTTTGACCGGTATGTAATCAAATACAGCTTCATCGGCGATCAAAGACATTACTTTTGGTCCAACCTTTGCTTTTACGATTGGAAGTTTGGTACGGCGCATCATCTTCGGTGTCTGGTCGATCACAACCTGCGGAAGACCGGATTCGGTAATGCGCATTCGCTTCTTATCTATAATCAGCATGGATACGGTCTGTGCGGCAGCGGCAAGCTGCTCATCCTGTTCAGCTTTCTTTTTCTGTGCTTTCTTTCCGAGAAAATAAAGGACAATCAGTCCGATGATTAAAACGGCTAAGATAACCAGCAATACAATAGTAACTGGGCTCATAAATAATCCTCCATATATTTACTTTTTAGAACAAAACTCAGAAAATATTGTAGCATTGATTTTTGGAAAAAGCAAGGTGTGTGTATGTTATATCTGTTTTTATACACTGGATTTTTTGTGCAAAACTTACAAATATCATTGGAATATCGGCTTTTTAATGACATTATAAGAACAGTATGCTAAAATCCAGACAAAGCATGATATTCTGAAATCATCTACATGGTTATAGACCATTCTTTTATCATAGTGAAAAATGTATAAAAAGTTATACATTCAACTTAAGAATTTCCAATGCTTTTATCATTCACACATATAAGCAGGGAGAATTCTTGAAAACCACGAATTGCTCCCGGATTAAACAAAGGAGGAGAAATGAATGGGGACGGTTGATATTGTAACAAAAGAGTATATGCGGGAAAATGCTATATTTGCAGATGCGTTTAATTATCTTATCTATGGTGGAAAAAAGGTGATCGATCCGGCAGGACTTACAGAGATTGACACTGCTACATCGGCAGTGGGTAAAAAAGATGCACTGCAAAAATACCGTGATGTTTTAAAAGCAGCAGTCATCAAACAGGATGAAAAGATGTCGTATGTTTTATTAGGGGTTGAGAATCAGACAGATGTCCATTATGCAATGCCGGTCAGAAACGCTATCTATGATGCCTTACAATATGGAAAACAAGTGTCAGATATAGCGGCAGGGCACCGACGGAGCCAAAAAGATTATTCAGGAAAAACCGGTGGAGAATATTTATCGGGATTTTTAAAGGAAGATCACATTAAACCAGTTATCACACTTGTGATTCATTTTGGGGCAGAGGAATGGGACGGACCGTTATCTTTACATGAAATGATGCCGATAAGGGATATGGAAATTTTAAGTTATGTGGAGAACTACAGGATACACCTGATCGATCCGGCAAAACTTACGGAAGAAGAACTGAACAAATTTTCAACAAGTATGAGAGAGGTTATGGGATATATCAAGTACTCTAATAATAAAGAAAAACTGCTGGATTTTTTGAGGACAGATACCCATAAAAGTATAGAAATGAATGCAGCCAGAGTTATAAAAACCATCACGAAGACACCAATTAAGATATCAGAGGAAAAGGAGGGGATAGAGATGTGTCAGGCGATTGAAGAATTAATTGCGGAGAGCGAAGCGCGTGGAGAAGTTCGTGGCAAAGCAGAGGGAATGATAGAAATGTGTCTCGAAATGAACATACCGAAAAAGGGTATTATAAAAAGATTGCAGGATAAATTAAACATATCTATGCAGCAGGCGGATGAGTATTTTAGAATGTATGGAACAAAAAATGATTAAGAGATTATATATCTGAAAAACATAAAACGGGCAGGCAGGAGTTTTCGTATATGAACTCCCACCTGCCTGTTTTTCTTATCTTGCCAGAATATCAATGATCTCCGCAATATACATCGTGTGCATATCATGATCTGCATACCATTTTTGCGCAATCTCTGGCATCAGGAAGGAATCCTCAGTCAGTCGCGTTGCGGACATTTTCTCACACAGCAGGATCATATTTCCCTCATCGATGAACGGAATGCTGTGGCGGGAGGTAAGGGTTAAACCGGCTGCTGAGATCTTATCGTTTTCGTCGCGGCCGGAGTGGCTTCCACAGTAATTTAATGCATCACGGTATTTTTCAGATAAAAAGCTGAGAGAAAAGAATTCATTTTTGTCGATCAGTTCTTTGGTGTATCTTGAGTCACGGACAAATACAAAGGCAACGTTTTTGCCCCATAAGATGCCGACACCGCCCCAGCTTATGGTCATGGTGTTTGCTTTGTCTTTGGAACCTGCGGTGAGCAGCGCCCATTCTTTTCCAATTTTTGTAAATGGATCAAATTCCATCATATCTGCTGTCATAGGTTGAAATGTATGCATAACGTAATCTCCTTATATTTATACGAAATATTTATATGTTGGTTTTATTATAAAATTCCCTGGTTTAAATGACAAGAGAAAATTGCGGTTGTTTGCGGGGGCAGAGTGAGCCGTGTACGGAAAATTGACTTTTCATAAGTGTTGTACTATGATGGTTGCGAAAATTGTACAAAACAAAGGAGGAAAATCCTGCCCAATGTGTTGGGCATTGCTCCTGCAAGGGCACATGCTATGCAAAGGCGGCATAGCAGGCATTTTGCTCCGCAAAACAAAGGAGGAAAATCCTCTGCTCCTGCAAAGGCAGTCGCATTTTGCTCCGCAAAACAAGGAGGATTTATGAAAATCACAACGAAACAAATCACAACAACAGCAGTGTTACTGGCAATCTGTATCGTGAGCCAGTTCTTTAAAAACACAAGTGTGTACATCACAGGACCGATCATCAATGCATGTCTGATCATTGCGGCACTGGGTGCAGGAATGGCATGCGGAATTATTTTATCTGTGATCACACCGGTCACATCATTCCTGATTACAGGAAGCCCGATCATGTCAGCGATCCCGGCGATCATCCCATGCGTTATGATCGGAAATATCATTCTTGTAGTTGCAGTTAGTCTGATTGCAAAGAAAATCAAAGGCAATGCAGGTCTGATCGCAGGTATGGCAGCCGGCAGCATTGTAAAGGCATTATTTATGGGAGTCGTGATTGCACTGGTTCTGATTCCGTCCCTGCTTCCGGAAGCAATGGTTCCAAAGATGGCAGTGTTCCAGACAACATTTTCCGTGACACAGCTTATCACAGCAGTAATCGGAAGTGTGCTGGCATTTATTATCTGGATTCCTTTAAAAAAGGTAATTGCAGAGCAGAACTAAAAAACTTTCAGGGCAAAAATTCCAAAACATTTTAAAATCATATCATAACGCATGATTATAAAAAATAAACGTTAATATGAATTTGAGTAATGACGAATATAAGCCTTTGGAATAATCTTGACACTCAAAAAAGAAAGTATCATAATGGTGGTCAGAAAAAAACGATAGAGAGTCGGAGGCATATGTTATGGATATCAGATTTGAAAAAAGAGAACATTTAAAGGAAAAACCAGATCAGAAACATCTTGGATTTGGAAAATATATGACAGACTATATGTTTGTTATGGATTGGACAAAGGAAGAGGGCTGGAAAGATGCAAGAATCGTTCCGGAAGGACCGATCACCATGGATCCGGCATGTGTAACGTTACATTATGCACAGGAAACATTCGAGGGTATGAAAGCATACCGTACTGCAGAGGGTAAGATCCAGTTATTCCGTCCGGAGATGAACGCAAAGAGAATGATCAACTCTAACGCAAGACTCTGCATGCCGGAGCTCCCGGTTGATATGTTTGTTGAGGCGGTAAAAGCACTGGTAAAGGTAGAAGAGGACTGGGTTCCATCAGAGCCGGAGACATCTCTTTACATCCGTCCGTTTATGTTTGCAACAGAAGCTGCACTCGGCGTACATATGGCATCTGCTTATAAGTTTATGATTATCTGCTGCCCGGTTGGCGCTTACTACGCAGAGGGAATCAACCCGGTTAAGATCTTAGTTGAGGATGAACTGGTTCGTGCCGTAAAAGGTGGTACCGGATTTACAAAATGCGGTGGTAACTACGCAGGTTCTATTTTAGGACAGGTTAAAGCAGAGAAGATGGGATATTCCCAGGTACTCTGGTTAGATGGTGAACATCGTAAATATGTAGAGGAAGTTGGAACCATGAACATCATGTTCAAGATCGCAGGCGAGATTTACACAGCACCGATCGAGGGAACTGTTCTTCCGGGTGTCACAAGAGATTCCATGATCCATCTGTTAAGAGACTGGGGTTATAAAGTAAATGAGACCAGACTTTCCGTAGATGATCTGATGAAAGCCGGACATGACGGCACACTTGAGGAAGTATTCGGAACAGGTACTGCAGCAGTTATCTCCCCTGTCGGAGAACTCCGCTACAAAGATGATGTTGTAACGATCAACGATTTCAAGATCGGTGAACTGACACAGAAATTATATGATACCTTAACCGGAATCCAGTGGGGCAGACTGCCGGATAAATATGGCTGGACAGTAGAGGTAAAATAAGTAGTTGCGTCAGGGTTTCCGATGAAAAAACAGATTGCACGCACTACGGGCAGACTGATTGTTATGAAAAACACCATGGACATGCAAAATCGCATGTTCGTGGTGTTTTTGGTTATACTAAAAATAAGTGACAGGTCAGGTGTCCTGTGTTAATATGGAACAGAAAGAACGGAATGTAACACGCCAGACCGGCGTCGTTCTGAAAATGGAGGACGACTATGAGTAAAACATTAGAACAATTCGAGCAGTATCTCGATAAAATGAAAAAATATGAACATATCAATACGCTTCTTTACTGGGACATGAGAACCTGTGCACCCAAACTGGGGCAGGCAGGACATATCGATGCACTGACTTATTTTTCAACCGAGAGCTTTGCGATGTCGACTTCGGATGAACTTTACGGCATGTTAGAGACCTTAAAGACACCGGAAGAATTTGCACAGCTGTCAGATACCATGAAATTTATCGTGACACGCATGCAGCGCGATATGGAAAAAGACAGACGGATTCCCAAAGACCGTTATGAAGTGATGGTCCGTGAGCAGGCAGAATCCGGAAATGCATGGGAAGATGCAAAAAATGCATCTGACTTTTCCATTTTTGCACTGCATCTGGAGAAAATGATTGCACTTACCAAAGAAATGGCAGGTTACACAGATCCGGGCAAAGAAGTTTATGATGTATTGTTAGATAAATATGAAGAGGGAATGGATTCTGCAACGATTGACCGTCTGTTTGGTGAACTAAAGGAAGCGCTGATTCCGCTTGTGAAAAAAATACTTGCCGCAAAACAGCCGGATGATACAAAATTCCATGTTTATTTTGATCCGGATGATCAGAGAAAAGTGCAGGATCTTTTGCTTTCCTACATCGGATTTTCCAAAGATGCCGGTGCAGTAGGAGAGACAGAGCATCCTTTTACACTGAATTTTTCTTCCAAGGATGTCCGGGTGACAAATCATTATTATGAACATGATCCGATTTCTGCCATGTTTTCGGCTATCCATGAGGGTGGTCATGCGATTTTTGAACAGAATGTCAATCCGGAATATGACAACACGGCTGCAGGAAGCTGCCGTTATATGGGCGTGCATGAGAGCCAATCCCGTTTTTATGAGAATATTTTAGGGCGCAATAAGAATTTCTGGATTCCTGTCTATGAGAAAGTGCAGGAGCTGATGCCGCAGATGAAGGACATTTCGCTGGATGAGTTTTACCGTGAGATCAATCATGTCAGAAACAGCCTGATCCGTACCGAGGCAGATGAGGTGACCTATTGCTTCCATATTATATTGCGTTATGAAATGGAGAAGGCAATCTTTCGTGACAATGTACCGGTTGCGAAACTTCCGGAACTCTGGAATCAGAAAATGAAGGAATATTTAGATATCACTCCGGCAAATGATGCGGAGGGAATCTTACAGGATATGCACTGGTCAGATGGTTCCTTCGGCTATTTTCCAAGCTATCTGTTAGGAAGTATCTATGACGGCATGTACTTAGAGGAGCTTGAAAAAGAGTTAGGGCCGGTAGATGAGATCTTAAAAGAGGGCAGAATCAAAGAAATCACAAAGTGGCTGAATGAAAAGATCCACTGGTATGGCAGCACACGCACACCAAAAGAAGTGATTGCAAATGTGTGTGGAAAAGAAGTATCAGCAGAGCCATTGGTGCGTTATTTTGAAAAAAAATATGCCAGCGTTTACGATTTAAAATAAATGAAGCAGAATCGTGTGAAAAATGAGAATTTTTACACGCAGGAATGGGGACTTATATGAAAAAACAGGGAATTATTTTTGATATGGATGGCACACTTTGGGATTCAGCCGCCAATGTGGCAGAATCCTGGAATGAAGCGATCCGTCAGGATGGAAGGTTAAATAAGGCACTCACAGAAACCGATATCAAGGGTGTTATGGGAAAGACCATGGATGTGATCGCAAAACTGTTATTCCCGGAAATTTCTGAGAAAGAGCAGGAGACACTTTTAGCGGAGTGCTGCAGGATCGAGAACGATTATTTAAGAGAACATGGCGGAGTGCTTTATCCGGATCTTGAGGATACATTCAAAGAATTAAAAAAGACATATGAACTTTACATTGTAAGCAACTGCCAGAAAGGTTACATTGAGGCATTTTTAGATCATTATCATTTCTGGGATTATTTTTCCGATATCGAATGTTACGGAAATAATCTTTTACAGAAAGGTGATAATATCAGACTTCTGGCAGACCGGAATCATTTAGACGAAGCGGTCTATGTGGGTGATATCCAGGGAGATTATGATGCCAGCAGAAAAGCTGGCGTTGGATTTATTCATGCCGCATACGGTTTTGGAATCGTACCGGAAGCACAGTATAAAATACAGTCATTTTCAGAACTTGTGACAAAACGGGTGGCAGAAACATATTTTAGAGGATTAATATGACAAAATTACAAGAACTACTAAAACAGATCAACCGAAAACATGTGTATATCCAGACACATAATTTCCCGGATCCGGATGCGATCGCAAGTGCGCTTGGCATACAGGAGTTATTAAAGCACAATGGTATTACTTCGACGATCTGTTACAAAGGAAAAATCGACCGTTACAGCACAGATAAACTGCGGGAACTGATGAACATTGAGCTTCTGAATGTGGAAGATCTTGGAGCGATCCTGACGGAAGAAGATGAAGTGATCCTTGTAGATGCACAGAAAGGCAACTCCAATATCATAGATATTACGGGGGATGAGATCATCTGCATTGACCATCATCCCGAAAATGAAAAGTTTTCATACCGGTTTAAGGACATCCGTCCGGGGGTGGGTGCCTGTGCAACGATCGTAGCGCAGTATTTCTTTGAGAATGAGATCCCAATGGATCGCAGGATTGCGACGACGTTGACATACGGTATAAGGATCGATACCAACAATTTGAGCCGTGGGGTATCAAAACTAGATATTGAGATGCTCTACCGGATGTTTGATGAATGTGATTATGAGGTCATTCATATGTTAGAAAACAGTAATCTTTGTTTTGATGACCTGATGGCATATTCCAGCGCCATTTCAAGCATTGAGGTTTATGATGATATCAGCTTCTGTAATACAGGGAAAGATTGTCCGGTGATCGCAAATATATCCGATTTCATGCTTGCTTTAAAAGAAGTGTCATTTTCCGTTGTGTATTCGAGAAAGTCAGACGGGATCAAACTTTCCGTGCGCAGTGAAAAGAGTATGCTCGATGCAGGAAAGATCGTGGCAGAGGCACTGAAGGGAATTGGCAATGGCGGCGGTCACGCATCGATGGCAGGAGGATTTGTGCCATGTACGGGCAGTGACATGGATGTCAAACTGTTAGAGGCACAGATGAAAGAGAGGTTTCTGGCAGTGATCGCGGATGTCAAAAAGCGTGCGGTATAAAAGTATCTGGACTCTTGACATTCTTACTTTCCGAGTCTATACTAAAAACTAGATTTTTGGCAAAAGGCAATGACGAAGACAGTAGTTCATCAGAAAAAGTAACAGAGAGCCGGAGCAGGTGGAAACCGGTGCGAGTATCTGCTGAATGAAGATCACTTTCAAGCTGCAGTCTGAAATGATCCCGGCAGGTCGAGATAAGGACTTTTCGAGGCAGAGTAAGCGCTGACGCATTTCCTGCGTTACAGGGAACATGTATCCGGATTTTACCGTGTACATTTGTATATCAGGTGGTATAACGAAGAAATCAAGCCCTCGTCCTATATACAGGACGAGGGCTTTTTTCATTCACAGGATTTCCTGTGAATGAAAAATGATGCGCACCTCGTGGAGAAGAAGTTAGCTGTAAATAGCACCACTCGGGCGCGAAAGAGTCGCAAACGACTCTTTATTTAAGTAATGGAGGTTAGCAATGTATAAGAAAGTTGATGCGAATCTGAATTTCGTAGACAGAGAAAAACAGATCGAAAAGTTCTGGAATGACAACGACATCTTTAAAAAGAGCATGGAACACCGCAAGGAAGGAGAGACGTACACCTTTTATGACGGACCGCCAACTGCAAACGGCAAACCGCACATCGGACATGTGGAGACCCGTACGATCAAAGATATGATCCCGAGATACCAGACCATGAAAGGAAAATTCGTTCCGCGTAAAGCCGGCTGGGATACACACGGACTCCCGGTAGAACTTGAGGTAGAAAAACTCCTTGGTTTAAATGGAAAAGAGCAGATCGAAGAATACGGTATGGAGCCTTTCATCAAAAAATGTAAGGAATCCGTATGGAAATACAAAGGTATGTGGGAAGATTTCTCAAAGACCGTTGGTTTCTGGGCTGATATGGACAATCCATATGTTACTTACGATGACAATTTTATCGAATCTGAGTGGTGGGCATTAAAAGAAATCTGGAATAAAAACCTTTTATACAAAGGATTTAAGATTGTTCCTTACTGCCCGCGCTGTGGTACACCGTTATCTTCACAGGAAGTTGCGCAGGGTTATAAAACTGTCAAAGAGCGTTCCGCAGTTGCACGTTTTAAGGTAATCGGAGAGGATGCATACTTCCTTGCATGGACCACAACCCCTTGGACACTTCCGTCTAACGTTGCACTCTGTGTGAACCCGGATGAGACTTACTGCAAAGTAAAAGCGGTTGACGGATATACCTATTATATGGCGGAAGCACTGCTTGACACGGTTCTTGGCAAACTGCTTGATAAGGATGCAGCAGAGGGAACAAAGGCATATGAGGTATTAGAGACTTACAAGGGAAGCGATTTAGAGTACAAAGAGTATGAGCCTTTATTTGACTGTGCAAAAGAGATCATCGAAAAACAGCACAAAAAAGCGCATTACATCGTATGTGATACCTATGTAACCATGACAGATGGTACCGGTATCGTTCATATCGCACCTGCATTCGGTGAAGATGATGCCGCTGTCGGAAGAAAATATGACCTTCCATTTGTACAGCTTGTAGATGGAAAAGGTGAGCTTACAAAAGAAACACCATATGCCGGTATTTTTGTAAAGAAAGCCGATCCTATGGTATTAAAAGATCTCGATGAAAAAGGATTATTATTTGATGCGCCGAAGTTTGAACATGAATATCCACACTGCTGGAGATGCGACACACCACTGATCTACTACGCAAGAGAATCCTGGTTCATCAAGATGACTGCAGTCAAAGATGACCTGATCCGCAACAATAACACCGTAAACTGGATTCCGGAGTCCATCGGAAAAGGACGTTTTGGTGACTGGCTTGAGAATATCCAGGACTGGGGTATTTCCCGTAACCGTTACTGGGGAACACCACTTCCGGTATGGGAGTGTGAGTGTGGTCATCAGGAGTGTATCGGAAGCCGCGCAGAACTCGCGGAGAGAAGCGGTAATCCAAATGATGCCAAAGTAGAACTTCATCGTCCGTATATCGATGCAGTTACATTCAAATGTCCGGATTGTGGAAAAGAAATGCATCGTGTACCGGAAGTAATCGACTGCTGGTTCGATTCCGGAGCAATGCCATTTGCACAGCATCACTATCCATTTGAGAACAAAGATGTATTTGAAAAACAGTTCCCGGCGAAGTTTATCTCTGAGGCAGTTGACCAGACAAGAGGATGGTTCTACTCCCTGATGGCAGAATCTACACTGTTATTTAACAAAGCGCCTTACGAGAACGTTATCGTTCTTGGCCATGTACAGGATGAGAACGGACAGAAGATGAGTAAGTCCAAAGGAAATGCAGTAGATCCGTTTGATGCATTAGAGACTTATGGCGCAGATGCGATCCGCTGGTATTTCTATACAAGCAGTGCACCGTGGATCCCGAAACGTTTCAGCGGTAAGCTGGTACAGGAAGGACAGCGCAAATTCATGGGTACTCTGTGGAATACTTATGCATTTTTTGTACTGTATGCAAATATTGACCAGTTTGATGCGACGAAATATACTTTAGATTATGAGAAATTATCCGTTATGGATAAATGGCTGTTATCCAAACTGAATTCTGCGATCAAAGGAACAGATGAGAACCTTGCAAATTACCGCATCCCGGAGGCAGCAAAGGTACTCGATGAGTTCGTGGATGACATGAGTAACTGGTATGTCAGAAGAAGCCGTGACCGTTTCTGGGCAAAGGGCATGGAGCAGGATAAGATCAATGCTTACATGACACTTTATACTGCACTTGTTGAGATCTGTAAGGCAGCAGCTCCTATGATCCCATTCATGACAGAGGAGATTTATCAGAATCTGGTGCGTTCCATCAATACAGAGGCACCGGAGAGTATCCATCTGTGCGATTTCCCGGCAGTCAATGAAAGCTGGATCGACAAAGATTTAGAGAAAAATATGGATGAGGTCTTAAAGATCGTTGTTATGGGTCGGGCGTGCCGTAACTCTGCAAATATCAAGAATCGTCAGCCAATCGGAAATATGTATGTCAAAGCACCGAATGTACTGCCAGAATATTTTGTGGAGATCATCGAGGATGAGTTAAATGTGAAGAAAGTAAACTTCACAGAGGATGTCAGTGCATATACAAGCTATACTTTCAAACCACAGCTTCGTACTGTCGGACCGAAATATGGCAAGTTCTTAGGACAGATCCAGAAAGCACTTGCAGAGTTAGACGGAAATAAGGCAATGGCAGAATTAAAGGCAAATGGCGTGCTTGCGCTGCCTTCTGTCAGTGATGATGTAAAACTTTCCGAGGAAGACCTTCTGATCACGATGACACAGATGGAAGGTTATGTGACGGAAGGAGATAATACGGTAACAGTTGTGCTTGATACGAACCTGACACTTGAACTGGTAGAGGAAGGATTTGTCCGTGAGCTGATCAGCAAGATCCAGACCATGCGTAAGGAAGCCGGATTTGAGGTTATGGATAAAATTTCCATTTACTATCATGCAGATGAAAAAGTAGCCGACATCTTTAATAAGTACGAAAATGACATCATGGGTGATGTTTTAGGTACTGAGGTTGTAGCAGAAGATGATTCTTTTGACTCCGGAGAAAACGGAATCTACTGCAAAGAATGGAACATCAATGGCGAAAAAGTATTGCTCGGAGTCAAAAAAGGAGAAAACTAGATGAAGGAAAATGTTTTCAACAAAGAAGCGTTTATTGAGGATGTAAAAGAAAATGTAAAGAATCTTTACCGCAAAACGTTAGATGAGGCGTCACAGCAGGAGATTTTTCAGGCAGTTTCCTACACGGTAAAAGATGTCATTATTGATGACTGGCTTGCCACACAGAAAGCGTTTGACAAACAGGATCCAAAGATGGTTTACTACATGTCCATGGAGTTTTTAATGGGTCGTGCGCTTGGCAACAACATGATCAATTTAAAAATGTACAAAGAGGTCAAAGAGGCACTTGAGGAGATCGGTCTGAACTTAGATGAGATCGAGGATCAGGAGCCGGATCCGGCACTTGGAAATGGCGGACTCGGACGTCTTGCAGCCTGCTTTATGGAGTCACTGGCAACACTTGGATACGCAGCTTACGGCTGCGGTATCCGTTACCGGTACGGAATGTTCAAACAGAAGATCAAAGACGGTTTTCAGGTGGAAGTGCCGGATAACTGGTTAAAGAATGGATATCCGTTTGAACTTCGCCGTCCGGAGTATTCCTATGAAGTTAAATTCGGCGGTTATGTCCGTGCAGAAGTGACAGAAGAGGGGAAAACACGTTTTATACAGGAAAATTACCAGTCTGTTTTAGCGGTACCGTATGATATGCCGATCGTAGGTTATGGCAATCATGTGGTAGATACCTTAATGATCTGGGATGCAGAGCCGATGGAGTGCTTTGAGTTAGACTCTTTTGATAAAGGTGATTACCACAAGGCAGTAGAGCAGGAAAATCTTGCCCGCAACTTAGTGGAAGTACTTTATCCGAATGATAATCATATCGCAGGAAAAGAGCTTCGTTTAAAACAGCAGTATTTCTTTGTATCAGCAAGTGTACAGCGTGCGCTGGCACGTTACAAAAAGCATCATGATGATATCCACAAGCTGCCGGAGAAGGTAACATTCCAGTTAAATGATACACATCCGACTGTTGCAGTGGCAGAACTTATGCGTATTTTACTTGACGAAGAGGGATTGAGCTGGGATGAGGCATGGGAGATCACAACAAAGACCTGTGCATACACCAACCACACGATCATGGCTGAGGCACTTGAAAAATGGCCGATCGAGATATTCTCAAGGCTGCTTCCGCGTATCTATCAGATCGTTGAGGAGATCAACCGCAGATTTATTTTACAGATCCAGGCAGAGTTCCCTGGAGATAATGGCAAGGTTGCCCGTATGGCAATCGTTTATGATGGTCAGGTAAAGATGGCACATCTTGCGATCGCAGCAGGATATTCTGTAAACGGTGTGGCAAAACTCCACACAGAGATTTTAAAGAATGAGCAGCTTCATGATTTTTATGAGTTATTCCCGCAGAAGTTCAACAACAAGACGAACGGAATCACGCAGCGTAGATTCTTAATGCATGGTGATCCATTGCTTGCAGACTGGGTAAGTGAGCATATCGGAAATGACTGGATCACAAATCTTGCCCATATTGAAAAGCTGGCGATTTATGCAACTGATAAGAAAGCACAGCAGGAGTTCATGAATATCAAATATCAGAACAAGCTGCGCCTTGCAAAATATATCAAAGAGCATAATGGTATCGAAGTAGATCCACGTTCTATCTTTGATGTGCAGGTAAAACGTCTGCATGAATACAAACGTCAGTTGCTCAACATTTTGCATGTTATGTACCTGTACAATGAATTAAAAGAGCACCCGGATATGGATTTCTATCCGAGAACCTTTATTTTCGGTGCAAAGGCAGCAGCGGGCTATAAGAACGCCAAACTTACAATCAAGCTGATCAACAATGTTGCAGATGTCATCAACAATGACAGAAGCATTAATGGCAAGATCAAAGTTGTATTTATTGAAGACTACCGTGTATCGATCGCAGAGTGGATCTTTGCGGCAGCAGATGTCAGTGAGCAGATTTCTACTGCAAGTAAAGAGGCATCCGGAACCGGTAATATGAAGTTTATGTTAAACGGTGCGCTGACGCTCGGAACGATGGATGGTGCAAATGTTGAGATCGTAGAGGAAGTCGGCAAAGAAAATGCATTTATTTTCGGTATGAGTTCCGATGAAGTCATTGCACATGAGAGAAACCGTGACTATGATCCAATGCAGATCTTTAATACGGATCAGGATATCCGCAAGGTGCTGATGCAGCTGATCAACGGATTCTATTCACCGAACGATCCTGAGCTGTTCCGTGACCTTTACAATTCACTGCTCAATACACAGTGTACACAGTTTGCAGATACCTATTTCATCTTAAAAGATTTCCGTTCTTATGCAGAAGCACAGAAACGCGTCATGGAAGCATACAAAGATGAAGAAGGTTGGGCAAAGAGTGCAATCTTAAATATCGCACATGCCGGTAAATTCTCCTCTGACCGTACGATCCAGGAGTATGTGGATGATATCTGGCACTTAGACAAAATTACCGTAGAGGTATAAGAAAATCGTATAAGATAGCAGACTGCCTGTTTTAGCAGGCAGGTCTGTGCACAAAAAAAGAAACCCGGCTTTGGGGTCATGAACCTTAAAGCCGGGTTTTTACATAATAATGTTTTTTTTAATATCTTAGTTTAAAATCTTAATACTTCCTAAAAGTGGAAGCTCTTTTTCTTCATCTTTGCAGGCATATACTAATCCCATGATCCAGAAAATAAAGAATACAATGGAGAGAATGCCGCTGACAGCCCATCCACAGATCGGAATGCGCGAAATAATAATGCTGTTGATCAGTGATGCAAGGTATAACACCAGTGACTGGTTTAAATGAAATTTTGCACCCTCTTTGTCACCGGCGCAGAATGCAATCAGCCAGCCGATAAGCGTGATGTAGGAAACGATTCCTGTTGTTTTCTTGTCCATAAGTAAACCTCCTCGAAAATTTAATAACATTCGTATTGTAACACTCTTATCAGTGAAATGCAAAAAAATATCTCCCTTTTTACAAAAGTGTGTCTGATGCATACTAACTCATAATTATACGAAACACCACACTTTTATTCATTTTCTATTCATTTCCGGCTAATGGGTATTCATTTTTACTCTAAGTTATCATGCAATTTATTAGAATGGAATTTTTGAAAGAGCCAGCACCTTGAATGGGCTGACTCTTTCAATGTCACTTGTAATTGACAAACTGGAATTTTCAAATTAGTCTTTGCAAATAACCTTTGAATCTTCACCATCAATTACAATTCCCTGACGGTTGTTAATTGGGCATAGATTCAAATCCGAAAACTCAGTCATTATTTTC
>ENA-UPXB01000520-UPXB01000520.1-human-gut-metagenome-genome-assembly--contig:-NODE-520-length-30169-cov-5.339758_pt1 | contig 30169 bp, 18 predicted proteins | sample MGYA00250055_ERZ773386 | MGnify/ENA primary metagenome ERZ773386 (study PRJEB29103, sample SAMN06111974) | human gut metagenome | biome: human gut; feature: ankylosing spondylitis patient; material... | reverse complement strand
CAAGCAAGCAAGCAAGCAAGCAAGCAAGCAAGCAAGCAAGCAAGCAAGCAAGCAAGCAAGCAAGCAAGCAAGCAAGCTAACCCAGATCTATTATATGTATACGCCGGGCCGGTATGCGGAGGATTTCCTCCGCATACCGGCCCGGCGTGTTTGCGCTCGGCGCATGGGAAAAAGGCCATCCTACGAATACGACACGCTAAGTCGGGAATGGTGAGAGATACCGATACGTATTATGAATACAAAACACCTATTTATAAATTTATTGCTTATGAAAACAATTTTACGAGGAATTAGTATGAGGTTGTCGCTCATCGCGATGGTCTTGTGTTTATGCGCCGCATGGCCGGGGCATGGACTGGCTTGGGGTATGGCCGGGTCGGCGAGCCTGGCGGGGATGACACCCGGGGCTCCGCAGAGCCAGGCGGAAGGGGAGGTACGGTTTACCAGTACTCTGGATCCTGTAGCTTATTGCTTTATCTACGAGTGGAATCCGGTGGCTACTTGGAGCTTAAATTTCAATATCGAGAACTTCACGAAAGGCATGGCTATACGTGTACAGCTGGTGAACACCGCTAATCCGGACGGGGTAGAGTTCCGCTTTGAGGATTCTGAGCCGGCGCAAACGTTAGACAATGGCGGCTTTTGGATACCAGACGAGAAGTTGACGGACTATGGATATAGCGTTGGGCTTCGTCTGCAAATGAATAGCTCGAAGGGGTGCGAGGCTGGCTATACCGTGAAAGTGTACAGCTCGCAAGACATGAGCACGGCTGCTTTGGCCTCTACCGGGCAGACGATACGGTTTATGCTGAGTGATAAGGCTCCCACTATGGGAGAGTTGTTGCGTACATCCGGTGATTTGAACGAGGATATCCCTTTTGCGATCAACGTGACGAAGGCGGGTTTCCTGCAGGGGCAACACGCTAAGATGAAGATTTATCTGAATGGCCCTTCTGAAGGCTTGACCCTTTCCGGGCAGAACCTAAGTAAAGAGACTGGTCTATATAATGAGCCCATATACGTATTAGATATCCCTTCCTTCTCCGCTACGCAATTCACGTTGATGGCTCACGCCACGGAGGAATGGAACGGAACGGTTCAAGTGGATATTTGTGATGCGGACGGCAATAGGGTAGGGTATGGTAGCCAAGCACCGTTCGCTTTCCCAACCAATAACTCGCAGGACGATATAGCCGCCTTGAAAGCGATCGCCGAGGCCAATCCGCTGAACTCGGACTTGCAGAACTTCATCTCCAGCAAGGAGTACCTGAAAGACAGGACGCAGGGTGATGGCTATAACGTGGGCGTGACATGGAATGAAGAATCCACGAGCCGGGTGAAATCCTTCTTTATCAAAGACTATAGAACCCGTACGGTTTCCAAGTTGGATTTATCGGCGTTATCCGGACTGGAAGAGTTGGATTTGGATGGTACCCAAGTTGAGAAATTGGATCTGTCGAAATTGACGAGACTGCGGAACTTGGGGTTGAGTGGTAATAATTCGCTTACTTGGGCTACGGTGACGTTGCCTACTCCGTTACCTCAAAATTTGAACGTTTATGGTTTTACTACAATCAAGGCTGGTACGCAAGTAGACAATAACAATGCTTACGCCGCAGCAGGTACGGAGATCGATCTATCCGCTTACGCTACGGCGGGTGGCGTGAAATCGGTATATCAATGGTACCTTATTGATCGGGCTACTGGTAAACGGACGAAAGCGACTATGCCGGCGGTATCCGGCAAGGAAGGTGCTTTCGTCTTTACCGGAAAGCCGGGTGAATATTATATGTGTTCGATTACCAATTCGAATTACGGCAATTGGTGTATGGAGACACCCCAGATCAAGGTAGCCCGTAACTCGGACAACTACTCCCCTGCAGACATCGCCGGATTGAAGAAGTTGGCTGCCGATAACCCGAATATCACCCAATTAAAGGAGTTCGTGGATAGCAAGGGCTGGGAACGCGAGAATTGGAACTCGTATCAAGACGTGATCCGTACGGACTGGAGCACGGACGAGGTCGGCCGGTTGACACATCTAGCTATTGAGTTTGATTGGAGCTCGAAGGATACGATCTCTCAATTAGACCTAAGCGCTTTCACCGAGCTGAAGTATTTCGATTGTGAGAATTTCATGAATATAGAGAAGCTGGATCTATCGAAGAATACGAAGCTGGAGCACCTGCATGTATATAGTAAGAATCTGGAGTCTCTTGACCTATCTAAATGTCCGGAACTGCAATATTTCGGATTTGGCACGCGATACACGGGCGAGGGATCTTACCAAAAAACGAAGTTGGCGAGACTGAACTTGACTGGTTGCTCGAAGTTGACGGAGCTTTACCTAGAGCATTTATCTTTGACTTCGTTGGATATCTCTTCCTTTAAGCGATTAAATAGGCTGACGATCGAGTATTGCCCAGACTTAAAGGTACAAGGCTTCGATAAGGCTACAAGCTTGACTTATGTGGCCTTGCCGCATACGAAGCAGTTCGCAGATCTGATAAAGAACTTGCCGGCGTTTATCCGTCATCTATATTTGCAAAATACGGAGTATGAGCTTCCTTCTGCGCAAGAGGGAAAGAATCTGGAGTCGTTGGGATTGCCGGAGTATCTGGAAAGTTTCGATCTGGCCCAGTATCCGAGCTTAAAAAACATGACGGTAGGGCATGGGCAATCTCTCTTGAAATATACGGGCTTGAAGAATTATCGGCAAAATGTAAGTTATGATGGACGAAGTGTCTTCCAGCTTACTTCTCCCTCCCATCCTGGAGATAAATATTGGTTCGAGAACGGCGATACGATCGACCTCTCCTCGGAGGCCGTGATCGATGGTATAGAGACCGTATTCTTGTGGGTAAACGCCAAATATAGGACAGAGGAGAAAGAGGCATTGAAGCCCGTGCTAAACCGTCCGGGTGTATTCGTGCTGGATAGCAAGGAGGAAAAATATGGAGACTATTATTGTAAACTGATGAATCCGAAGTTCTGTGAGATCACGGAGATCACTTATTTCTCCGGCTGGCAGATCGAGACCTCGCGCATCCATGTGGAGACCACCGTACCCCAAGTATTCGCCGAAAGCGACGTGGCTACCTTGGTACGTATCGTAGACGCTTCCAACAACAAGGCGTTGAGCGAGTGATGGAGCAGTGGCGCATGGCAGACGAACGAGAACTCACAGTACGCACAAGCGATCTGGAACGATGAGAACCCCCGCCGCTTGACACATTTATATATGTATCAAATGGGCAATAACTTCGCTAAGGAGGTGGACCTATCTGCCTTGGATAAGCTACAAGAGTTGTCGCTTTACGGCAACCGGGTGGAGAAACTTACCTTGCCGAAGAATAATACCGTATTGCGCTCCTTGATGCTTGCCGGCAATACGCCGCTTTCTACCTTGATCGTCTCTATGTATCCTGCCTTGGAGTATCTGGATGTGGCCAATACTGGCCTAACGGCTATCGACCTGTCTAACAACAAGAACTTGAAAGAGCTATTCTTGAACTGGACGATGATTGAGGCGATGGACGATGAGATCGCCGCTCGATTGATCTCCTATGGCGTGCCGATGCCTACTATGCGGATCGACTTGGCCAAGTTCCCTGTGTTGAAGGCTTTATGCGCCTCTGGATCGCTCTTGGAATTTACCGGCGTGGAGAACCCGCGGCAATTGGAGTCTGCCGATGGTCTCGTGACGTTGCCGGTCGGTGAGGCCCGTGTGGGCGGTTTTGCGGCCTATGGAGAGACTATCGATCTTTCCGCGCAAAAGACCGTGGGAACTTCCGCCTCTCGCTTCGTTTGGACGGTTGGTAGCGATACGATTGCGCATACGGAGAATCGTCTCACGATCACGGACGATCTGCCCGCTAACTATCAAGTGGCTGGTCTCGTAACCAATCCGTTATTTCCGGGCTGGACAGTCCAATATGGAGCATGGATCTACACCTGCGACGGCGACGCGAACCTCGATAAGTCCGTGAACGTGCAGGACGTGACGGCTACGGTAAGCTACATCTTGAAAGACAAGGATAACATGATCCCCAACTTCGGTTTCGCCGAGGCGGACGTGAACTATAATAATAATGTAGAGATCGCTGACGTGATCGGCATCGCCAACATCATTCGCAATGAGCCGGTTACCAAGGCCAGTGCGCTGCGTTCCGAGGCTGAGGCTCCCGTACAAATGGAGCTCGACGCTGACAACTTCCTGACCATGAATAGCCAAGTGCCGGTAGCCGGTATCTATCTGGAGTTGGTGGGAGCTATCGACGAGATCCCGTTATTGGGCGACGCCGCCAAGTTCATGCAGGCTTCCAGCTTGAACGGGGATACCTTGCGTGTGATCGCTTATAGCTTGGATGGCCGTACGATTCCTTCGGGCAAGAGCCGTATCATGCGTCTGCCGGCGGGCGTTACCTTGGTAGGGGCCTCCTTCTCCGACGCAAAGGCTAACAGCTTGAGGTCCGGTGGCGATGCGATCGTAACCTCCAACGCCCCGATCGAGGCGATCAGCCGCTTGGAGGCCGTCTCCAACTATCCGAACCCGTTCCGTGGCAGCACGACCTTCTCTTATCAACTGGAGGAACCCGCCCAGACGGTTATGATCCATGTATTCTCTGCGAACGGTGCGTTGACCGCGGTACTGAACGGTTTGCCCGGCGAGGTAGGCGAGAACCGCTATACGGTTGCCCTTCCTTTACCGGCGGGCGTTTACTACTACCGCTTGACGGCGAAGACAGGCCATGGTGTGAAGGCAAGTAATACTAACATCTTTATCTGTAAGTAAATTATGAAAATGAATCATATAAAACAATTATTCGTAGCCCTCTTCCTGCTGTTATCGGCGGGAACGGCTACCGCCGCCCAGTGGAAATTGGCGAAGACGAACCTGAACGCCGCTGGTAGCAAGGATACGCTCACCTTGAAGGTATCCGATAATACGGTAGATTTCTCCTCATTCCAAGTGGATTTCACCTTGCCGGCGGGCGTATTGCTGAGCGGTACGCCTATCCTCGGCGAGCTGGCGGACGATCATGCGCTCACGTGGAGCAAGCGCGCCGATGGCAGCTTCCGCTGCGTGGTATACAGCGTGAGGAATACCGAGATGAAGGCCCCGGGTGCCGTGCTACGCATTCCGGTAGAGCTGGCGGTCTCTTTCGTGGAAGGGACGTTCACGGCGAAGAACGGTCTCTTGTCCGACAAGGCATCCAAGGGACAGCCAGTCACGGATCTCACCGCTACCTTGACCTCTCATAAGGAAAAGGCCAAACTGGTCGTGAACGTATCGGGCTTGGAACAGGTGGTCAATACGGAGAAAGCCGCTGTATTGGACTGTAAGACCATCCCGGCGACCCTTCCTGATGGCAAGACCTTGACGATCGGGTACTATAAGGACGAGAAATGCACAGAAGTCGCAGGCGAATCAGACCGGAAGCAAGAAGGCATCTTCTTTGTCAAGGTATCCTATCCGGAAGACGCTGAATACGAGGCTTTCGAGCAAATCTATACCATGAGCCTGACAAGCAAGAAGGCTATCGCCGAGGGCGACATCACTCCCCCGACTGCCGCAAGCATCAAGGCGGGCCAATCGCTTTCAACCTCCTTGCTGTCCGGCGGTAGCGTTACAGATGAGGGATATCTGGTAGCCGGTACCTTCGCTTGGACATACGGAAACACCGTGGTGCCGGCAGGTACGCATGAGTACTCCGTGACGTTCTATCCGGATAACTCTTCTTATTACAATACGGCGGCGTTGTCCGTGGCGGTCAAGGTAGACACGACCTATAAGGTCACCGCTGTACAGACAACGGGTGGTGCCGTAAACGTATTAGGCAAGGCTGAGGATAACGTGTATGTAAAGGGTCAAAAGATCTCCTTGGTAGCGACCCCTCTACCCAACTATCAGCTTTCAAGCTGGTCGATCGCGGGCGAGAGCGTAGACTTGGGCAAGAAAGACACGCTCACGGTTACGGTAGGTGCGGATCGAACCTATAGCGCCAACTTTACCCCGATCCTGCATAAGGTATCTATCGAGACATTCGGCGATGCCAGCGGCGACCTTAAAGTGACCACGCCGGACGATCAGGCGGCGGATGGGCAGAAGCCGGTCTCAAATGGTGATGAATTGCAGCAAGGCTCGATCCTACAGATTGCGGCAATCCCGAGCGTGAACACCCAGCTGAAATCATTGCAGATAAACGGGGAGTCGCTCAAGGGCGACAAGGTAACGCTGACCGGGCCTTTGACGATCAAAGCCGTATTCGAGCCTAAACCGGTCAACATGGCCCTTGTCACCCTCGAAAAGAAGAACATGGAGCACGGCTCTATCTTATTATATAAGGAAGACGGTACGCTGATCACTTCCGGCTCTACCGTAGCGGTAGGCTCGAAGATTCGGGTAATCTCCCTTCCGGATGCCGGGTATAAGCTGGAGGGTAACGTCGGTCTGTCCGGCGTGACAAGACCCGGCACCGACAATCTATGCGCCGTGACCGGCGATATCACGTTGGTAAATGCCTCTTTCGTTGCGAAAGGATATGCTGTGACCACCTCCGCCGTAAGCAGCAACCCGAGCCAGACCGCCTCCGGTACGATCACCTTGAGTAAAGAGGGTGAGGATGGTAGTTGGACTGAAGTAGGCAGTGGTGAAGAACTGGCATATGGAACGAGAGTGCGCATAGCTAAAGCGGAAGGGCAAGCCGGCGCAAGCTTGCTTACCATCTTGGCGAACAGCAAGGAAATATCCCAGAGTGATATCTTGACCGTAACCGGCCCCTTGACCGTGACGGCCGTGTTTGACCATCGGGTGAAGATCAAGAGGGAATATATCCTTTGGCCGTATCAGGAATACTACTACAGTGGCGTATCCCGCCCCTTCACGCCTTTCGCCTCGCAGACTTACGCAGGCTTCTCGTTCGATGTCAAGTATAAGATAAATGACGGTGAGGAAACTTCGACGGCTATTGATGCGGGCGATTATACGGTCGTATTGAGGCGTGCCGAGGATGGCTTGTATGAGGCGTTTGAAGAGATCTATCCGGATCCTAATAAGCCGGATGGACGTGTAGGCTTGAAAATTAAAAAGTCTAAAGTGACGATAACGAAGGCTCCTACATCGCATGGAGCGAATCCTGGCACTCGACCGGGTACTGAGTTCGTGAATATTATATCAGAGACGAAGGATAATGTAACGACATACAAGATTACACCGAAAGGTGATGCTCTTAAGAATTACGAGGGTACGACTATTTACTATTATTCAACGAATCCTGTTGTGAACTTCTCTTTAGGTAATAGCACTCCTGTTTTACGTTCGAGTAATGGATCGCAACCGGAGGGTGTGAGGATTACGAATGGTGGTCTTCCTTGTGATTTGAATGATATTCGAGCAGGGGTAACGATCACATTGGAGGCTGTTGCGCCTGTAGGTCAGCACTTCGTTGAGTGGTCAGACAAAAATAGTGACAATCCAAGGGTATACCAAGTAACGGGAGATGTCGAGATTTATCCTATATATGCTCCTAAAGATGAATACCCAGCGTGTACATTGGCTAAGTCATCTGAATATAATGGCATGGCACAAACCGTGGAGGTAAAAGGTAGTGATACTTCTTGCGTGATCTCTTTCTACCAGAATGAAGAAGATTGTAATGCCGAGGTTAATAAAGTGCCATTGAAGAATCCGGGTACATATTATGTACGTGTTGATCGTCCGGAAGATAAAACTTATAAATCTTATACGAAGGTGTTTACTTATGAGATTACTTTGGGTACACCTACGGTTACATGGCCTGCGGCTTCCGATATATTGTCCGGTCAAAAACTATCCGAGTCTGTTTTACAAGGCGGTCACGCCGGTATCGTAGCCGGAACATTCGCTTGGAGCGATCCGGATAAGGAGATTACCGAAAAGGGAATGCAAGAGATTGCCTTCACGCCGACCGATCCGAATTATAAGCCGGTTAGTAGCAAGATAGAGGTGAAGGTTGTCTCCTCTACCTCTTCCTCCACCGATCCGGAAACCCCGGTCATTCCTGTGGATCCCGTAGACCCGGAGAACCCGGACGTGCCTACCGGCGTGGAGTCCATCGAGGAGGGTATGAGCCTGTATACGGCCAACCAATCCATCTTCGTGGATATGCCGCAGGAGGTTGCCTTGAAGGTGGTTGACGTAGCCGGTATCGTTATTTTCGAAGGAAAGGTTTGCGGCAAGATGGAGATTCCGGTAGGTCATGCCGGTGTCTATTTCTTGAAGTGTACCGCTCCAGATGCCTCGTTCGTGAAGAAGGTCGTGGTTCGTTAGCGCGAGCCGTTTTTATCGTATCATAACACTGCCCATCATAAGGTCTTTATGATGGGCATCGTAAGCAGCTTATACTGCCCATCGTTACGACCTAACGATGGGCAGTGTTATTTAGTAACAGATGCAATTGTTTATCTTACGTTTTATAAGAAATATACTGCAAAAAACTTCGAATTATATTTGGTGGTATCAAAAAAGGCCGTATCTTTGCAACGTTCAAACAAAAACAATAAAGACAAGAACAATGACACGCAACTTGCAAAATAGTCTCATTATTTCTCTAAACATTATTCTACTCTGGGAACGGGATAGGAAGTGAGACTGTATGCTTTGCGAGCATTACGATATATGAAAGAGCCTTTCTCACTTCCTTGTGAGAGAGGCTTTTTTAGTTAGTATAGGATATTAGTAAATTAAGAATATAAGATTATGTCAGACAGATTATTTATTTTCGACACCACCTTACGTGATGGTGAACAGGTTCCGGGATGCCAGTTGAATACAGTGGAAAAGATTCAAGTAGCTAAGGCGTTGGAACAGCTAGGTGTTGATGTGATCGAGGCTGGTTTCCCTGTCTCCAGTCCCGGGGATTTTAAGAGTGTGGTTGAGATCTCAAAGGCCGTGACTTGGCCGACCATCTGTGCCTTGACCCGTGCGGTGGAGAAAGATATCGACGTGGCAGCCGAGGCGTTGAGATTCGCTAAGCGGGGACGTATACATACCGGAATCGGCACTTCTGATTCTCATATCAAATACAAGTTTAACTCCACGAGAGAGGAGATTATAGAGCGTGCGATCGCCGCCACGAAATACGCTAAAAAGTACGTGGAGGACGTAGAATTCTACTGTGAGGATGCCGGGCGTACGGATAATGAATATCTGGCCCGTGTCGTGGAGGCCGTGATCAAGGCCGGGGCTACCGTAGTGAATATCCCGGATACGACAGGATATTGCTTGCCGGATGAGTACGGGGCGAAGATTAAGTATCTGATGGAACATGTGGATGGCGTACATAACGCTATTCTTTCCACTCATTGCCATAATGACTTGGGCATGGCTACTGCGAATACCGTACAAGGCGTGTTGAACGGAGCCCGTCAGGTGGAGGTAACCGTAAACGGTATCGGTGAGCGTGCAGGTAACACGTCATTGGAAGAAGTCGCCATGATTTTCAAGAGCCATAAAGAACGTGATATCATCACCAATATCACGACGAATAAGATCTATAGTACGAGCCGTATGGTTTCTAGCTTGATGAATATGCCGGTACAACCGAATAAGGCTATTGTCGGACGTAACGCATTCGCTCACTCCTCCGGTATCCATCAAGATGGCGTTTTGAAGAATGCGCAAACCTACGAGATCATCGATCCGAAGGATGTGGGTATCGATGATAACGCGATCGTATTGACTGCTCGTAGCGGTCGTGCGGCGTTGAAGCATCGCCTGCATGTTTTAGGTGTGGATCTGGAGCAGGAGAAATTGGACAAGGTGTATGATGAGTTCTTGAAACTGGCCGATCGTAAGAAAGATATTAATGATGATGATGTTTTGATGTTGGTCGGAAAGGATCGTACGGCCACACACCGTATTAAATTGGAATATTTACAGGTAACTAGTGGTGTTGGAGTACAATCAGTCGCAAGTATTTGTTTAAATTTGTCGGGAGTAAGAAAATACGAGGCCGCGGCTGGTAACGGTCCGGTTGACGCAGGCATCAAGGCGGTGAAAAAAGCGATTAGTAATAGTGACATGACGATTCAGGAATTCTTGATTCAAGCCATTAATAAAGGTAGCGATGATACGGGCAAGGTACATATGCAGGTAGAGTATAACGGGGCTACCTATTATGGGTTCTCCGCGAATACCGATATTATCGCCGCTTCCGTGGAGGCTTTCGTGGACGCCATCAATAAGTTTATAGTAGACTAAAAATAGACAAGACAATGAGCAAGACATTATTTGAGAAAATCTGGGACAAACACGTGGTGGACACGTTGCCCGACGGAACCATACAATTGTATATCGACCGTCTGTATTGTCATGAGGTGACTAGCCCGCAGGCTTTCGCCGGATTACGTGCACGTGGATTGAAGCCCTTCCGTCCCGCGCAAATCACTTGTATGCCGGACCACAATATCCCGACATTGAACCAAGATAAGCCTATCGAGGACCCTATATCCAAGAATCAAGTGGATACCTTGGAAGAGAACGCGAAGTATTTCGGCTTGACGTATTACGGTCTTCAACATCCGAAGAATGGTATCATCCATGTGGTAGGTCCGGAGACAGGCTTGACGCAGCCGGGTATGACGATCGTTTGTGGTGACTCCCATACTTCTACGCACGGTGCCATGGGCGCTATCGCCTTCGGTATCGGTACGAGCGAGGTGGAGATGACCTTGGCTACCCAATGTATCATGCAGCGTAAGCCGAAAACGATGCGTATCACGATCGATGGTGTACGCAAACCGGGCGTTACGGCGAAGGACTTTGCTTTATACATTATTAGTAAGATGAGTACCAGCGGTGCTACGGGCTATTTCGTAGAGTACGCTGGCGAGGCGATTCGTAATACGACCATGGAGGAACGTCTGACGATCTGTAACCTTTCGATCGAGATGGGTGCCCGTGGCGGTATGATCGCTCCGGATGATGTTACTTTCGATTATTTGAAAGACCGTGAGTTTGCCCCGAGAGGCGAGGAATGGGAGCGGAAGGTGAGCGAGTGGCGTCAGCTGTATAGTGATCCGGACGCTAAGTTCGATAAGGAGATCGTTTTCCACGCCGAGGATATCGACCCGATGGTTACGTACGGAACGAACCCGGGCATGGGTATGAGTATCAGCAAAGATATCCCCTCCTTAGAAAGCGTGCCCGAGGCAGGCCGTATCTCTTATAAGAAGTCTTTGGATTATATGGGCTTCAAGGCAGGCGAGTCTATGTTGGGTAAGAAAGTGGATTATGTCTTTTTAGGTAGCTGTACGAATGGCCGTATCGAGGATTTCCGTGCTTTCGCCTCTTTGGTGAAAGGAAAGAAGAAAGCGGATGATGTAACGGTTTGGCTGGTTCCCGGCAGTTGGCAGGTAGAACGGGAGATTCGTGCCGAGGGGATCGACAAGGTTTTGGCCGAGGCCGGCTTCGTCCTTCGTCAACCGGGATGTTCCGCTTGTCTGGCGATGAATGAGGATAAGGTTCCGGCGGGTAAATATGCGGTCTCCACTTCCAACCGTAATTTCGAGGGCCGCCAAGGACCGGGTGCTCGCACCATCTTGGCGGGGCCGCTTGTGGCCGCCGCCGCCGCTGTGACAGGTAAGATCACGGACCCGAGAGAACTGATGTAAAGACTAATCTAATAAAGTAGCATAAGATGAAAACAAAATTCAATATAATCACAAGCACTTGCGTGCCTCTTCCTTTAGAGAACGTGGATACCGACCAGATTATCCCAGCCCGCTTTCTGAAAGCGACTACCAAGGAAGGGTTCGGCGAGAACTTATTCCGGGATTGGCGATATGATAAGGAAGGTAATAAGATCGAATCATTCGTCTTGAACGATCCTACGTATAGCGGAAAGATATTGGTAGCGGGAAAGAACTTTGGTTCCGGTTCCAGCCGTGAGCATGCGGCTTGGGCGATCGCCGATTACGGTTTCCGTGTCGTGGTCTCCAGTTTCTTCGCCGATATCCATAAAAACAACGAGTTGAACAACTTCGTGCTGCCGGTTGTTGTGACTGAAGAGTTCCTCGCTGAATTGTTCGATTCGATTTACAAGGACCCGAAAACTGAGGTCGAGGTAAATCTACCGGAGCAAACGATCACGAACAAGGCTACGGGCAAAAGCGAGCATTTCGAGATCAACGCCTATAAAAAGGATTGCCTGATCAACGGATTGGACGATATCGACTATTTACTGGCAAATAAATCAAAGATAGAAGCCTTCGAGGCAGCACGCTGATTATGATAGAAATAATGGATACAACCCTCAGAGATGGGGAGCAAACTTCGGGCGTCTCCTTCGCCGCTCACGAGAAGCTCAGCATAGCGCAAGTGCTGCTGAGTGACTTAGGCGTGAACCGGGTGGAGATCGCCTCCGCCCGTGTGTCGGACGGAGAGTTTGAGGCCGTGAAGCGTGTAGCCGCTTGGGCCGCCCGTTCCGGAAACCTAGACAAATTGGAGGTCTTGGGTTTCGTGGATGGTACGGTCTCTCTCGACTGGATTGAATCCGCAGGTTGCCGTGTCGTGAACTTGCTTTGCAAGGGCTCTTATAAGCATGTCACCGAACAGCTTCGAAAGACTCCCGAGCAACACGTTGACGATATTCGTACGGTCGTATTGGAAGCGGCGAAACGGAAGATCGACGTGAATATCTATTTGGAGGACTGGTCGAACGGTATCAAGCATTCCCCGGATTACGTATTCTTGGTAATCGATGCGTTGAAAGGACTTCTGATTCGCCGTTTCATGCTTCCGGATACCTTGGGAGTCTTGAATCCCGGAAATACCTACGAGTATTGCAAGATGATGGTGGACCGTTACCCGGATTTACGGTTTGACTTCCATGCGCATAACGACTATGATCTTGCCGTCGCGAATGTATATTCCGCCATCCGTGCGGGTATCAAGGGAATCCATACGACCGTGAACGGTTTGGGAGAGCGTGCGGGTAACGCTCCTTTGAGTAGCGTACTTGCCGTTATCAAGGACCAGTTGGGAGAGGAGACGAGCTTGAGGGAGGAAAAGATAAACAAGGCTAGCCGTTTGGTTGAGACCTACTCCGGGGTGCATATCCCGCCCAATAAGCCGATCATCGGAGAGCATGTGTTTACGCAGTGCGCCGGTGTTCACGCAGACGGTGATAGCAAGAATAACTTGTATTGCAACGACTTGCTTCCTGAACGTTTCGGACGGGTTCGCGAGTACGCCTTGGGCAAGACCTCCGGAAAAGCGAATATCCGCAAGAATCTGGAAGCGCTCGGTATCGACATGGATGAGGGCTCGATGCGTAAGGTTACGGAACGGATCATTGAGTTAGGGGATAAGAAAGAAATGGTTACCCCGGAGGATCTTCCTTATATTATCAGCGATGTGCTTCATCATGATAATGCGCTGGAGGATCAGAAAATCCGGATCTTGAACTATTCCTTATCCTTGGCCCAAGGGTTGAAACCGGTGGCTACCTTGAAGATCGAGATCAATGGCGAGGCTTACGAGGAATCGGCTTCCGGTGATGGACAATACGACGCTTTCGTTCGTGCCTTACGCCGGATTTATTCCCGTTTGAACCGCCCGTTCCCGATGTTGACGAACTATTCGGTATCCATCCCGCCGGGAGGACGTACGGATGCGTTCGTGCAGACGGTTATCAGCTGGAATTATGCCGGGGTCGATTTCAAGACTCGTGGTCTGGACGCTGATCAGACCGAGGCGGCGATCAAGGCGACATTGAAGATGCTGAACAAGATAGAGGATTAATAATTAAAAAGGTAAAGGGTATGAAAAAGTTGACTATCGCGCTTGTAGCGCACGACAATCGTAAGGCGGAAATGGTAGAATGGGCGGTACATAACGCTGAGTTCTTGTCTCACCACCATATTGTTTGTACGGGTACGACCGGAAATTTGGTTCGTAAAGCTCTCGAGGAAAAAGGGGTGAACGCGGATATTGCTTGCATGCATTCCGGTCCGATGGGAGGCGATGCTGAGATTGCCGCTATGGTTGTCCGTAAAGAGATCGATTTGGCGGTCTTTTTGATAGACGACTTGAATCCGCAACCGCACGAGGCCGACATCCAGATGTTGCTTCGCCAGTGCCGTGTTCATAACGTACCTATCGCTTGTAACCGTTATAGCGCCGACTTGATGATTACAAGTACCCTGTGGGATGATGACACGTATTTCCCCACGGAGCCTAAGTATGTACATTTTAACAGAGAATAATAACAAACATTTACGATGAAACTGAATATAGCAGTACTTCCCGGAGACGGGATCGGACCAGAGATTTCCGTGCAAGGCGTGGAAGTAATGAGTGCCGTTTGTGAGAAATTTGGACATGAGGTTCACTATGAGTATGCCCTTTGTGGCGCTGACGCGATCGATAAGGTAGGTGATCCTTTCCCGGAGGAGACCTATCGGATTTGTAAGGATGCCGACGCTGTTCTTTTCTCGGCCGTAGGTGATCCTAAGTTTGATAATGATCCGACAGCGAAAGTACGCCCGGAGCAAGGTCTTTTGGCGATGCGTAAGAAGTTGGGCCTGTTCGCTAATATCCGTCCGGTGCAGACCTTCAAATGCTTATTGCATAAATCGCCGTTGCGTGCCGAATTGGTGGATGGCGCGGATTTCTTATGTATCCGTGAGTTGACCGGTGGTATGTATTTCGGTGAGAAATATCAAGACAACGATAAGGCATACGATACGAATATGTATACCCGCCCGGAAATCGAGCGTATCTTGAAAGTGGGCTTCGAGTATGCGATGAAACGGAATAAGCACCTGACGGTTGTTGACAAGGCGAACGTACTTGCCTCTTCCCGTCTATGGCGCCAGATCGCTCAGGAGATGGCTCCTAGCTATCCGGAAGTAACGACAGACTATATGTATGTGGACAATGCCGCTATGCGTATGATCCAAGAGCCGAAATTCTTCGACGTGATGGTAACCGAGAATACGTTTGGTGATATCTTGACGGACGAGGGTTCTTGCATCAGCGGCTCTATGGGCTTGCTGCCTTCCGCTTCTACCGGAGAGAGTACACCGGTTTTCGAGCCGATTCATGGCTCTTGGCCGCAGGCGAAAGGGATGAATATCGCGAACCCCTTGGCGCAAATTCTTTCAGTAGCGATGTTATTCGAGTATTTCGACCTCAAAGAAGAGGGAGCCTTGATCCGTGAAGCCGTAGACGCTTCCCTCGACGCGAATGTCCGTACGCCGGAAATCCAAGTGGAAGGTGGAGCGAAATATGGAACGAAAGAAGTGGGTAGTTGGATTGTCAATTATATCACGGAAAAGTAGTATAAATAGGCCGATTTCGCACCAGTAGTGGCGCAGGCTCACACGTATAGTGGCATCGGCTCACGCGAGTAGTGGCGTAGGCCAATACCACTACTCGCGTGAGCCGATGCTACTATACGTATAAAAACAACCTTAACGAGCCATCTTCATCAACTCGTCGATAGTCGTTTTATCATATCCCATATCCTCAGCTTTCTTGAAGTCTAAGGCGGCCGATGCCTTCTCATATTGGGCGAGTTTTACTTTGCCTCGCAATACATATAAAGCGGCTGTCGGGGTACTTTCCACGAAAACACGATTGATATCGGCCATAGCCCGGGCGTTCTTGCCCATCATGAAGTATAGATCGGCACGGCCTTCGTATAAGATCCATTCACGGGGCATCTCGCTGATCAAGTAATTAAAGATGCGTTCGCTCTCATCGTAATTCCCCCGTAGCTTTTCGAGAATCGCGTGTCCCAGACGTCCTTTCACGGATTTTTCGTTTACTTCCAGTATCTTATCGAAATCCTGCTCGGCCAAAAGATAGTTCTTATGTTGTAAATGAAGCATTGCCCTGCAATATAACGCCTCTTGATGATGGGGGTTCAAGATTAATAGGGCATTGTAATCGTTCGTCGCTTTTTCGATCTCACCCATTTCCGTATATAAGCCGGCACGATTTTCCAGTATGGCCTCATTATTCGGATGGCGGCTTAGGGCGGCGGTATAGGAGAGAAGGGCATCTTCCAGTTTCCCTTGTCTGCGCTGTATCGTCCCGAGATTCATGAGCAAGGCGTAGTTGTTGGGGTTGCCCGGTTCGAGGCGCATGGCGGCTCGTAGGCTCTCTTCGGCGGAGACTAAGTCGTTCTTGTCCAAGAAGTCAAAACTTTTCTCGACAAACTTCTCGTATGTCTGAGCGTGGCCATAGCCTATTGAAAGGAAAAGGGCGGCGAGTATCGCAAGGATTTTCATGCTGTCGAATTTAACGTGTTATTTGATTGATCGCAAAGCTACGTAATTATTTCATGGTTTTACCAGATTAAAAAAACTTTATACCTTTGCTACATTTCATAATATTTTGGAAGATCAGATTGTTATATAATTAATAGATTAATTAAAATAGAAGAGATATGGTATTATTAGCAGCTGTAGAAGCTAGTTCTAAATTAGAGGAAGCTATCAGATCATTGGTTGAGCATGGCTCCCAATTGGGTTTTACGATTATTAAAGCCCTTATTGTCTTCTTGGTGGGACGATTGGTTATAAACTTACTTAATAAACTGGTTCGGAAGATATTGAGCAAACGGGATATCGATCCTTCTGTCAAGACTTTTGTCGGCAGTTTGGTGAATGTCAGTTTAACCATTTTATTGATTATTTCAGTCGTAGGGGCGTTAGGCGTTCAAACTACGTCGTTTGCCGCCTTATTGGCTTCCGCCGGTGTCGCTGTCGGTATGGCATTGAGCGGTAACCTGTCAAACTTTGCCGGTGGATTGATCATCCTTCTTTTCAAGCCTTATAAGGTGGGTGATTATATTGAGGCGCAGGGCGTTGGCGGTACCGTGAAAGAAGTCCAGATGTTTCATACCGTATTAGGTACGGTTGATAATAAGGTCATTTATATACCGAACGGCTCTTTGAGCAGTGGCGTTGTGACTAATTTCAGTAACCAGACGACTCGCCGTGTAGACTGGACTTTTGGCGTGGAATACGGCAGCGATTATGAGAAAGTAAAGCAAGTGATAGAGTCTGTATTAGCGAAGGATTCCCGCATCTTGTCCGAGCCGGCCGCTCCGTTTATCGCCTTGACAGCCTTGGCGGACAGCAGCGTAAACGTGGTGGTACGTGTTTGGGTAAACAGTTCCGACTATTGGGGCGTGTATTTCGATATTAACAAGAATATCTACGCGACCTTCAATGAGGTAGGTATCGGTTTCCCATTCCCGCAACTTACCGTACACCAAGCGAAGGATTGAAGTTCGTGATAATCTATGACTTGTCCTTAAAAGGAATCTCTTTGTTCAAAAATCTTTGAGTTTCGTTAGATGTGCGGTTATTTTATAGATGGTTGAACAAAAAGATTTATCTTTGTGAATCGCAAATTAGAGATTAGACACAGAGTGTATACGATATTACGGAACTTTATTTTATTACTTTAGTATTTTTATTTGATTATATTTAAGTAGAATGATTTAAGGCTCATCCTTATATAGATTAAGGGTGGGCCTCGTTTTTTATAGTAGTGTGTAGAGATTCCACACTTTCGTGGGGAAATTTTCCACATTCCACGGTTTGTTCCACACTTTGGCAACCGAATGATTGATTCTTCGCTTTTGGTTAATTGTCGGATTTACAATTTATTATTCTCTTGTCGTTTTTTAGGGTGAGTTTTGGCACGGAGATTGCACCTTATACTGCGAATTTATGATGTAAGAGAAAAAAGGTTTAGGTATTTAGGTTTTTAAGGTATGAAAAAGATTGTTTACGGGGTTATTGTCGCTTTATGTGGCTTATTTATTGCCCCTGATGTAGAAGCGCAAGCCGGGATGGCCGGTAGCGCTAAGGAAACAGTGGCACAGGATAAATTTTATCCGATCGAGGTAACTGATATGCCCCAAGTATTGCGTGATGCGGTAAATACTTCCTATGAGGGATGTATGGTGAAATCAGTTGAGGTGTCAAACAATAGCACGTTTGTGAAGTATAAGGTAGTATTACTTTCCAGAAATGGTAAGATATATAAGGTTTATTTCGATGACAGAGGTCATGTCGTAAAAGAACATGCTTATTTTGAGTAAGCCTGTGAAGATATTTATTGAGTAGATTAGATTTCCAGCCGTTTTGCCTGTGAAGGTGGAGCGGTTTTTCTCCAAAATATATAGTTTCATGATATTACTATATAAATACACTGTTTACATTTTTAGTAGTATAGTCGTCCTGTTCGTGAGAATAGGACGATTTTTGTTATAAGACGCTAAATCGATTGTTAATCTCATACGCCCTCAAAACCTTTTCTAAACACCCCCTGTTTAGACTGTGATTAATAAATAAAATCTATTTGATTATGGACAAAAAATGTACTCTTATTGCTGCGGCCCTGATGGTTGCGGGCGTATTCTCGGCTAATGCTCAGTCGAGTACGACCGTTCCGGAGGCTCAGTGGAAAGCCGGTAACTATTATTATTTAAAGACAGGTTCTTCCGTTTTGTCTTTAAGTGGTGAGAAAGCCGACTCGGTAATTGTTAAAACTTTGGCGTCAGACGCTACCAAAGCCGCTATTGATTCTGCCTTGTGGCAAATCACGAATGCGGGCACGACTCCTGCTGGTCCTGTGTATCAATTCAAGAACAAGAAGACACAGGCCGTTTTGTCGTTTGCGGCTTCATCTACGGCAAAGCCTGTTATCACATCGGGCGTGAATCAGTGGACATTCTCTGACGCTGCCGGTGGTAGCGCTATTCAGGCTTATTACGGAAACAATCAAATCTTGGCGTTGGATGTAGCTGGGACAGACTTGAGTTTAGGTTCTTCTGCCTCTTCTACGAAATTTACCGTAGAGGCTCCTAGCGACGCTATGTATTTGAGCGCAAGTGAGCTGGGGGATGGTTTCCAAGTCTTTCAATTGACGTTTGGAGGAAATTATCAAGGAAATATCTTCGAGGGTAAGAACTTGATAGCGAAGAATACGGCGGCTCCCGCTACAGGCGCTATTGCGAACGCTAAATATGTGACCTTGCAAATCCAAGGTGACCAAGTATTTAGTGATGGTAAAGCAAAATACTTAGGTGTCGATACATTGAAGAATGTGATAGCCGGTGCTACCGGTGTATATGGGGCTAAGTTTACGGCTGACTCCACCTATGACGCTAGTGGCTTGCATACACTGGGTAACGCTGATTTCCAGAAATTCTATTTCACGATCAACTTGAAGAACGATGCTTTGGCTATGTATGCCGCTGCCGCTCCGACCGTGAACGCAAGTCCGATGAGCTCCGTTCCGAACGTACGTGTCGTATATGCCAGCGTGATCGAGACGAAAGCCTTGACCGTATCTGACTTGCAGTCGGGTTCTACTCAACCTGCTCAAGGAGCCGCTCCTGTTATTACCGTAACGAAGGGAACTCCTTCTACGATCGCTACAGGTACAGGCGTATACTTCTTGAAGAGCGCGAGCAAGGGCGATAAGGGCGGACAATACGCTGTCGCTTACGATAAGAGTGCCGCTTCCGATAAATTGGTAACTGCGGCAGGTTTCAAACCTTCTATTTATCAACCGAAGGGACAATGGTATATCAAGGAAAACAACGGAATGTATTCGGTTGTAGACCGTAATACGAATACGACTATTATCTCTAACGAGGAGATCTTCGCCGTTCAAGGTATGGCCAATACCTATACATTTGGGGGTAGCACCGATTCTATTACGGTGGAATATCAAGCGAATGTGGATTTAAAGGATAAATTCTTGGGTACTCGTCACTTCTCTGCGGAGGAACTCGCCGATAATGGCTATGTATTGAACTTGATCTCCGGTACTCCGGGTGTAGACGATCTGTATGCGTTTACTTCTGATTCCGTATTGATGATTAAATCCGGTGACGCAGCGAACGCAGCCGCTCTTCGTATCGTGGTTAGCCAAGATTCCGTACAGAATGTAACGGATGGTTTAGGTGCCCGTGCTTTAGGTGATACCTTGTATCATGCGACTTATATGTTGAAAGAACGTTTCAGCAATGATTTGGTTGCCAGCGAGAATGGCGGACCGTTGAAATTATCTGATTATACCGCTCCGTTGGAATTCGTATTCAATACGGCTACGACCGGTGGTAAATACCAGATGGCTACAAGGGTAGGCGCTACCACTCAATATGTCTTTATGAACGTGAATACGGCGAACCTGATCCTTTCCGATAAGGTTAACTACTTCGACTTTGTCGCTGTAGAGGCTCCGGAGTACGCTTCTATCGACGATTCTCACAAACGTTTCGGTACGAATGGCAAGTTCTTGACGATGAATCCGCTGAATTTCTTCGCCGAAGTGAAGAACGAAGGCCAAGATATCTTGAAGTCAACTTATGAGACTGACAACTTCTCTTTGTGGGTTCAAGAAGCCGATACCGTGATCGCTGGTAAACCGTTGTATTTCATCACGACATCGATCTATACGCCGGAGACAACTACCAAAGCTGTTTCTCCTCGCTACTATATGGTATCCTTGCGGGATTCTAACGAGACATTCGTTAGCAATGGCGCTACTTACTACCGTGTAGGCTTCAGCGATAAAGCGAATATCGTTCCGTCTTTGGATAACAACGCTTTGTTTGCCTTCAAGACAACTCAGGATGGTGGTTACTTATTGGAGAACCAGAAAGAGCTGAATCGCACCGTGGCCGCGGGCGAGTTGAAGACTCCTTATGTAGGTGTGGTAAACAATGTTGTGGTAATGTCTAATGTTGGCGTTCCGTTCACGATCGAGAATGCTCCGACTCCGGTTTCCAACGAACAATTGGAAGAGGTTGCCAGCTTCACGGTAATCGCTGGCGAGGCTAGCGTTACGGTCTTGAACGCGGCAGGCAAGACGGTTACATTGTCTAACATCTTAGGTCAGACCACCGCTTCCGCTATCGCTTCTTCAGATAACTTCGTGATGCCGGCATCGAAAGGTATCGTGGTAGTTTCCGTTGATGGCGAGACCGCTCAGAAGGTAGTCGTTAAATGATGAATAACTGATAGTGGATATCAGTTTGTATACTAACACCGGGATTCCTACTGTATGGTAGGGGTCCCGGTGCTTTGTTTATAGGTAGGCCATTTGTATGGAGGGATTCTACTCCTCCAGTTTATTCTTTAGATAAGCGATCTTCTTCTCTGATTTCTCTTTCAAGGTATTCATGCTCTTGATATCGCTTAATACGGTGGCGAGGTTGAAGGTGTTGACGATCGCTTTCTTGTCGGCGTCCGCCATATATATAATGTAAGGCTTGCCTCCCGTGTATTCCACCTTGATCCGCTCTTTCTCGTTATCGTAGATGAACTTGACGGCATCGACGCAGTGCTCCCCCTTGTAGGTCACTACCTCCGTGGTGCTTCCCATATCCTTGAAGCGGTAATTCAGTCCGCCGTCGTACGGGATGGAAGCGGTCTCGGCGAATTGGCCGTCTTTCAGGCTCAGCTTGATTCCCGTATGCTCGATGGGGCGTCCGCCGTAATATACGCTGGCCAGATACATCTCGCCCTCCTCGTTCACGCCGCAACGTACGTAACAACGTTGCACGTTGCGCTCGATCGTCTGCTGTTTCCAGATATAATTGCCGATTTCCTCGTAAACGGAATCCTTCTCGAAAGCGAAGCCTTTCTTCAATCCCTCTACTTCCTCCAGCTTGATCGGGAGTAAGCTGTCGCAGAAAGCGATGTTTCGCTCCGCCTCCTTTACTTCTACTTGGCGCATAAGCGTTAATCCCTGCTTCAGTACCTTTACTTCCTTGGGATAGAGTGCCCGGATACTGTCTATCTCGTTCTTCGCCCCGAAAAACTCGTTATTCTCGTACATGGCCCGGGCCTTGTCCAAACGGGCCTGAGCCGCTTTCTCGTCTCCGTTACAGCCCGTTAAAATGGCGGCAATGAGCGTTATACAGATCGCTAACTTTTTCATATCTTTCTCGTTCAATGTATTTGATACCGCAAAAGTACATGAAATTTGATTATCTTTGCGCTCTTTATTGGATTTGGAATACATAAATATGTATATAAACGAGGAAGAGATAGTAAATCATATATCCGCGAAGCCTTTCCATTTGATATCGGAGGCGGCGGAAGAGCTAGGTGTTGAGGTATATGTAATAGGCGGATATGTGCGGGATATTTTCTTGAACCGCCCATCCAAGGATATAGATGTGGTAGCGGTTGGCAGCGGTATCGAGTTGGCCAAACGGGTGGCCAAGAAGATCGGGCGTGGTGCTTATCTTTCTGTCTTCAAGAATTTCGGGACGGCGCAGGTGAAAGCCGGCGATCTGGAGCTGGAATTCGTGGGGGCAAGGAAAGAATCCTACAGCCATGACAGCCGTAAGCCAGTCGTGGAAGATGGCACTTTGGAGGATGACCAGAACCGCCGCGATTTCACGATCAACGCTTTAGCCCTTTGCCTGAATAAGGAGCGTTACGGAGAATTGGTCGATCCCTTCGGCGGGTTGGAGGATATGGACGAGCTTACGATCCGTACGCCTCTAGACCCGGATATCACTTTCAGTGATGATCCGCTCCGGATGATGCGCGCGGTTCGTTTCGCCACTCAATTAGGTTTCTTTATCGATCCCGATACCTTCGACGCCATCATCCGTAACCGGGAGCGTATCTCCATCATCTCCAAGGAGCGTATCGTGGATGAGTTGAACAAGATCGTCCTCTCGCCAAAGCCCTCTATCGGTTTCGACTTGCTGGATAAATGCGGACTGTTGCCATTGATTTTCCCCGAGCTTTGCGCCTTGAAGGGCGTGGAGACCAAGGAGGGGATCGGGCATAAGGATAATTTCGCCCATACCTTGATGGTGCTGGATCGTTTGAGCAAGACTTCCGATAATCTATGGCTGCGTTGGAGCGCCCTCTTCCACGATATCGCCAAGCCTGCCACGAAGCGTTTCGACCCTCGCTTGGGATGGACGTTCCATAATCATAATTTTATCGGCGAACGGATGATCCCCGGTATTTTCAGGAAGATGAAACTCCCGATGAATGAGAAGATGAAGTACGTGCAGAAGATGGTAAGCCTGCATATGCGTCCGATCGCCTTGTCGGACGATGAGGTGACGGATTCGGCGATCCGCCGTCTGCTGTTCGATGCGGGAGATGATATCGACGATTTGATGAAACTGTGCGAGGCCGATATCACGAGCAAGAACCCGGAGAAGGTTCGCCGTTTCTTGAACAATTTCCGTAAGGTGCGCGAGAAGCTGGCCGATATAGAGGAAAAAGACCGTGTCCGTAACTTCCAGCCTCCGGTATCCGGCGAGGAGATCATGGAGACGTTTGGCTTGGCTCCCTCCAAGCCTGTCGGCGTGCTGAAAGAGGCGATCAAGAACGCCATCCTCGACGGCGTGATCCCGAACGAGTATGAGGCGGCTCGTCAATTCCTTATACAACGTGCGGAGAAGATGGGGCTGAAGCCGATTCTGTGATCCGGGTATAGTCACAAGGCACAGTCTTACAGTTGGCCCAGTCCCCTGTACGAAGTACTGCGGTACTTCCTAGAGGGTACTGTAGTACTTCGTGCAGAGTACTACGGTACTTCGTGCACAGTACACTGTCTAAGAATTTAATCGCTCTACCGCTTTCACGCCGTTTACCGCCTTGATCTTTTTCGTCAGCAAGTTTAATGCGGTCGTATCTCTTACCAATACGGTAAAGTTACCTTGGAATAATCCGTCTACCGAGTTGATGTTTAAGGAGCGAAGCGTGACGTTCGATTCTTTTCCGATCACGGAGGTGATGTTGGTGACGATCGCTATATCGTCCCGTCCGATCACCCGCAACGTAACCGTATAGCCATTGTCTCCCTTGCCGCTCCATTTCGCGCGGATGATCCGGTAACCGAAGCGGCTGAACATCTCTTGGGCGTTCGGGCAATCCATACGGTGGATCTTGATACCCTGCGTGGAGACGAAACCGAAAACCTCGTCGCCATAAATCGGGTTGCAGCATTTGGCGAGTTTATATTCGATACCCGTCAGGTTCTTGTCGATCACCAAGACATCCTTGTTCGTCGATATCTCCTCCACCGGAGTCATCGTCACGAATTCCTCCGCGCTACGCACCTCGGTACGCTCGTTCGTCTCCGTCTCCTTGCGGAAAGCCTCCAGATATTCGTCGATTACTTGGTTGGGATCGAGGCGTTCCTCGGCGATCTCGATGTAGAAGTCCGTGACGGTCTTGAATCCTTTCTTCTTGATATAGCGCATCATGGTTGGCTCGTCCATGTCGATCTTCCGGTTCTTGAAGCGGCGCTGCAACATCTCCTTGGCGAATTCCACGGCCTTCACGGTCTCCTCCTTCAAGGCCTGCTTGATCTTCACACGGGCCTTGGAGGTGACGACGAAGTTCAGCCAATCCCGCTTCGGGCTTTGGGCGGGCGACGTGATGACGGATACGCTATCGCCGTTGTTCAAGGTGTATTTGATCGGAACGTTCTTACCGTTCACTTTCGCCGACACGCATTTGCTTCCTAGCTTCGTGTGGATGGCAAAGGCGAAATCGAGGACCGTCGCTCCCTTGGCCAGCTTGATAAGCTCGCCGGTAGGCGTGAAGACGTAGATCTCATCCTTATATAGATCCATCTTGAAATCCTGCATCAAGTCGAGCGGATTATTCTCCTTGGCCTCCAAGGCGGCACGTACGGTATTCAAGAACTCGTCTAGCCCGCTCTCTGCTTTCACGCCCTTGTATTTCCAATGCGCCGCTAGGCCTCGCTCGGCGATCTCATCCATCCGCCTCGTACGGATCTGCACCTCTACCCATTTATTTTGCGGCCCCATAACCGTGATGTGCAAGCTCTCGTAACCATTGCTCTTCGGAATAGAGATCCAGTCCTTCATACGCTTCGGGTTGGGCTGGTACATATCGGTGACGATGGAGTAGACTTGCCAGCATTCCGAGCGTTCCTTCTCCAGCGGCGTATCCAATACGATCCGGATAGCGAAAAGATCGTAGATACCCTCGAACTCCACCTGCTGCTTTTTCAGCTTGTTATTAATGGAATGTATGGATTTGGTACGTCCCTTGATATCGAACTTGAATCCTGCCGCTGCCAGCTTCCGCTTGATCGGGGCGATGAACTCGGCGATATAAGCGTCGCGGGAGCGTTTCGTCTCATTCAGCTTCCGCTTGATGAAGTCATACTGTTTCCTGTCCGTATATTTCAAGGAAAGGTCTTCCAGCTCGCTCTTGATCGTATATAAACCCAATCGGTGGGCGAGGGGAGCGTACAAATAAGAGGCCTCGGTAGCCAGCCGGATACGATCATCCTCTTGCATCTGTTTTCCCATACGCATGAGGCAGAGGCGGTCGGCGATCATAAGCAAGATCACACGTACGTCCTCGGCAAACGAGAAAAGCAAATGATGGAAATTCTCCGAGTTGACGGCGGTGTTCCGGGCATACAAGTCGGAGGTCTTCAAGAGGCGACGGATGATCAAGGTCACGTCCGCCCCGAATTTCTGCTCCACTTCCTCTATCGTGATCGCCTTCTTCAATACCGGGCGGTATAATAGGAGGGCGATGACCGAGGTGCGTTTCAAGCCAATCTCCAAGGTGGCGATCAAGGCCGTGTCGATATTTCGCAATAAACCGTTGATACCATTCTTATCCCTGCCGTAGCAATCGAGGGCGACAACCCGCTTCATCAGCTCCTTCATCTTTCGGATATCTTCCCTCTCGAGGAAAGAGTAAAGGTTTCGTAACAGGAGCCTGTATTTGGAGAAGAACAGCTTCTTTTCCTCAGACGTAAAGAATCCAATTGTATCCATAGTTATATCATTTTTATTGCCCGGTTGAGGACAAACCGCAAAACATGCTGTAAAAATACTTTTTTCTATGGAATTTCAACATGTATCTTGCGGTTATTTTATACATTTGCGATACACATAGCGCATAAGTGCCCTGTGGTGTTACTGATGAGATTATTCACATTAAATACTATACTATGTTAAACGCAAACGATTTAGAACAGCTGAAAGCCAAAGGAATCAGCGAAAAACAGATTGAAGAGCAACTCGCTTGCTTCGTAAAAGGTTTCCCTTTCCTTGAGATAGCGGCCTCCGCTTCGGTAGAAAAAGGTATTATGGTAATATCTAAAGAGGAACAGGCTTCTTATATGGATGCTTGGGACGCTTATCTGGCTAAAAACAAGAAAATCGTAAAATTCGTACCTGCCTCCGGCGCCGCTAGCCGTATGTTTAAGAATCTGTACGAGTTCCTTTCTGCGGATTATAAGGAACCGATGAACGCTTTCGAGAAGAAATTCTTTAGCGAGATCGAGAAATTCGCTTTCTATAAGGCTTTGGACAAGAAGTGCGTGGAGAATACAGGGAAAGATATTCCTGCGTTGGTAGCCTTGGGCGAGTACAAGGAGGTGGTATCCAATTTATTGGAGCCGAAAGGCTTGAATTACGGACAGCTACCGAAAGGCTTGTTGCTTTTCCATAAATATGCCGATACGGTTCGTACGGCGATGGAGGAACATCTGGCCGAAGGCGCCATGTACGCCAAGAATAACGCCGGCGAGGTGAATATCCATTTCACGGTATCTCCGGAGCATCAGGCTTTATTCGAGCAATTGGTTGCCGATAAATCTGGCGAGTACGAGGAGAAGTTCTCTGTGAAATACGATGTCTCTTTCAGTATCCAGAAACCGAGTACCGATACGGTAGCGGCCGCTATGGATAACACGCCGTTCCGCGATAAGAATGATAAGTTATTGTTCCGCCCGGGTGGACATGGAGCCTTGATCGAGAATTTGAATGATGTAGATGCCGACGTGGTATTTATCAAGAATATAGATAACGTGGTTCCGGATAGCTTCAAATGCTCTACGGTTATCTACAAGAAGGTGATCGCCGGTGTCTTGGTAACATTGCAGGAGAAAGCCTTCAGATATCTGGAACAGATCGAGACCGGCAAATATACCCATGCTGAGGTAGAGGAGATGATCCATTTCTTGCAAGATGACTTATGTATCAAGAACCCGGATACGAAATTACTGGAAGACGCCGAGTTAATCCTGTATATCAAGAGCAAACTGCTTCGCCCGTTGCGTGTATGCGGTATGGTGAAGAATGTCGGCGAACCGGGCGGTGGTCCGTTCTTGGCTGAGAATCCGGATGGTACGGTTTCCTTGCAGGTGCTTGAAAGCTCCCAGATCGATATGAGCGATCCGGCTAAGAAGGCGATGTTTGAGCAAGGTACTCACTTCAATCCAGTAGATTTAGTTTGTGCCGTTAAGAATTATAAGGGAGAGAAATATAACTTGCCGGATTACGTGGATAAGAATACGGGCTTCATCTCTTATAAGAGCAAGGATGGTCGCGAATTGAAAGCGCTGGAATTGCCGGGCTTGTGGAACGGTGCCATGAGCGACTGGAACACGGTATTCGTAGAAGTTCCTATCGAGACATTCAACCCCGTGAAGACGGTGAACGACCTGTTACGCCCCGAACATCAATAAATACCCAGTTGTAGAGACGGGGCGTGCCCCGTCCCTACAACTAGATCCTTATATTTTCGGTAATTCCCACGGTGCCCTGTATTCCTTGCACAATAGTTTATCCGCCTCCGTATCATGGAAACTCTTTCCATCCCACGATAATTTCTTACCCGTGCGATAGGCTATATTCCCTAATTGGGAGAACTTGGCGATATGCGCCCCGATCTCTACGCTGGCATTGCAATTCCGGTTCCGGCTCTTGATACATTCCAAATGATTCTTCGCATGCAAATTCAAGCCACCCTCTCCGTATGACTTCTTCAAGGGAACAGCCTCCATGCGGGCCTGTCCGTTTACCTTTTCCGGAATAACCTCCCAGCCGCCACGATCGATCACCAAGGTACCGTTCTCGCCAACGAATCCTAGGCCATGATTCCGTCCGTAGGCCCCGTCGTCAATGCCGATCGCATGATCCCACATAACGGTGAAGTCCTTGAATGTATAGATGGTTTGCAATAAGTCCGGGGTCTCGCAAGCATCATCCGGATAACCGAACTTGCCTCCGGATGCCATGATGGATTCCGGTGCGGTAACGTTCATGCCATATAATGCGTAGTCTAACAGGTGAACACCCCAGTCAGTCATCAAACCTCCCGCATAATCCCAGAACCAACGGAACGTGAAATGAAAACGGTTCCGGTTGAATGGGCGTCGTGGTGCCGGCCCTAGCCACATATCATAATCAACACCTGCAGGAACCGCCTCATCCGGCTTTACGGGGATGGAAGGGCACCAACCCTGATAAGAGAAGACACGTACCGTACGGATCTTCCCTAGCTGTCCTCCATGTACGAACGCCATGGCATCTTGCCAATGCGGATCGCTTCGTTGCCATTGTCCCACTTGTACAACCCGATTGTATTTCTGGGCCGCACGTACCATTATATTACATTCCTCGATGCTGTTGCCCAGCGGTTTCTCACAATATACGTCTTTTCCCACTTGGCAAGCGGATACCATTTGCAGACAGTGCCAATGATCGGGAGTTCCTACGATTACGAGATCGATATCCTTATTATCTATCAATTTACGCCAGTCTTTATACAAATGCTTCACTTTCTTCCCGGTGATCTTCTCGGTCTCTGCCGCCCGGTTGTTTAATACGTTCTCATCGATATCCGACAAGGCGATACACTCTACTTCCGGATTACGAAGGAAAGCTTTCAAGTCTTCGAATCCCATGCCGTTACATCCGATAAGCCCAACGCCTATCTTATCGTTTGCGCCCACACCGGCATTCCCAGCTTTAATGAAAAAAGGACTGATGGAAAGTCCGGCACCGATCAAGGCGGTCTGCCGGAGAAAATCTCTTCGTGTTGTCATATGGTCTATACAGATTTAAGTATACGCGATATTAGTAGTATTTTATGACAATCGCAAATATATAAACCTCATTCTCTTGGAATCTCGTCATTTCCGTAGGTGTGAGAAAAGGGCATTGTAAAAAAAGTTATTAAAATATATAGGAATACTACGTATCGCATAATAGATTACCTTTGTTCCCCGTTATAGGTACTTGAAAGAGACCTATATGAATAATAGGGAGGTGTGATCCTTTTTCAATATGAATTATAAAGATTTTGAAGTATGAAGGTACAAAGTTTTGTTTTATGCTTTTTATTGACGCTACTCTCCGTCTCTTGTATCCGGGAGGAGGCGCCCAATGCGGAAGCGGATATCTTATCGTGTACGGTAGATGGCGATATATTGAAAGCCGAGCCGGAGATCGACAACGAGTCCGTGACGCTGACCGTGAAAAGTGACGCCGATATTACAAACCTAGCCCCGGTATTCACCTTGACTCCCGGCGCTACTATCAAGCCTGCTAGTGGCACCGCTTTTGATTTTACGACCCCGAGAACCTATACGGTTACTTCCGAGGATGGCCACTGGACGAAGACCTATACGGTACGTTGCATCGTCTCTGGTGTGAGCACGGAATATCATTTCGAGCATATAACGATGGAGCCGAAGAATGAACGTTATCAGATATTCTATGATTTCACGTCGAATGGAGATTCCGTGACATGGGCGAGTGGTAACGCCGGTTTTGGCTTGACGGGTGTACCCAAGACTCCGTTGGATTATCCCACCATGCAAGACGATAACGGATATGTCGGTAAATGCGCTAAGTTGGTGACCCGCAGCACGGGTAGTTTCGGTAGCGGATTCGGTATGCCTATCGCCGCGGGAAATCTTTTTATCGGTACGTTTGATTTGCTGAATGCTATTCCGGACGCAAGGAAAGGCACGAGATTGGGACGTCCTTTCGATCATGTGCCGACTTACTTGAGTGGTTATTATAAATATAAAGCGGGAGAGTCGTATAAAGTGAATGGCGAGGAGGTAAAAGGTAAGAAAGACCAATGTGATATCTACGCCATCTTCTATGAGACGGATGAGAATGTGAAATATTTGGATGGTTTCAACGGGCTGACAAGCCCGAACCTGATATCCGTTGCCCGGATCAGCGATCAGAAAGAGACGGATGAGTGGACGCGTTTCTATATCCCGTTCGTGGCTAAGCCCGGTAAGGTGATCGATAAGGATAAGCTGGCGAAAGGTGGTTATCAGTTATCCATAGTCTTCTCTTCGAGTTTGAAAGGTGAT
>ENA-UPXB01000512-UPXB01000512.1-human-gut-metagenome-genome-assembly--contig:-NODE-512-length-30511-cov-22.765098_pt1 | contig 30511 bp, 26 predicted proteins | sample MGYA00250055_ERZ773386 | MGnify/ENA primary metagenome ERZ773386 (study PRJEB29103, sample SAMN06111974) | human gut metagenome | biome: human gut; feature: ankylosing spondylitis patient; material... | reverse complement strand
TATAGGTTTATGAAAAGAAAAACGGTACAGACGAAATATGATGTTCCTGTTCGCCAGGCATTCCGCTGGGCTTCTGAGCAAAAATTTTGTGAAGCAGAGCTTCGCGAAATTTTTAGAATCCCAGCTCCATGGCTCACGAAGGAAATCATATTTGTCTGCACCGTTTTTCTTTTATTTATGTTATGGATGACTTGTGAGAGGACGCTTATATTTGCCCAATTTACACTGTGAATCGCACCACAAAATCTGCAATTTACGTTATGGAACTCACGGTTATGGGATGAGTGCCTATAAAAGAGATAGGATAAGCTGCTTTGACTTCATGAATATTGTTTCTACAATAATCACAATCATATAAATCTTCACTTCTTATTTGATTGTAATATGATTTGGTTTTCTCAATATCCAAAGTGTTCACCTCCTCAAATAAAAATTTATCGTATTCTATATAACGATTGCTATTCAAATTAACGCTCCACTAAATTTTCATTTATATATTCAAAATATGGTTTCTTATTTACCTCTGTTCTATGTTCCAAATACCATTTAACACTATCTCTCAATCCGTCTTCTAATGATATGGTTTCTGGATATATTTTGCTTTGACGTGATACATCCAAATAGTACTCATAGTTGTAAAAACTAAAATAATTTCTCTGTTCAATCTCTTCATAAACATTCACAAAATTTGGTATTTTTCCTAAGCTTTCATAGCATTTTGTTACCCAATCTTTAATAGAAACTGCTTCAACGTTACCAACATTTAAAATATGCTCTTCCGGCTTTTCTTTAATTATTACCTCCATCAACCTGCATAAATCTTTCACATGAAAAAATTGTAATTTCATACCGCCATCTTGAGGTAAATAGAATTTTCTGTCCGCCAAGGCGCAATCAAATACAAAAGCCTCTCTGTACACATTATTCATTGGTCCATATAAATAAGGCGGTCTTAATATATATGCATCTTTCACTCTTTCAAGCAATGCCTTTTCAGCTGCTATTTTATCAGTTCCATATGCATCCCAAAACTTATTTTCGGATTTCTCTGATTCTTCCAGAAATGGCTGAACACCATACTCTGGATAAACAGCACTCGAACTAATCATAATATACTGATCAAAAGAACCTAATTCCTTAACAAAATCAATTATATCTTTATCGTTATAAGCCGTTATATCAGCTACAACATCAAAGAATGTATCCTTCAATACACCACCCAAATTATGCCTATCGCCTTGAATAAGTTTTACTCCCTGAACTTGTGGTTTAGAATTTCTGTTAAGTACAAATACTTCATAACCCGCATTCACAAAATATTCTGCCACATATTTACTTACAAAAGTTGTTCCACCTGTCACTAATATCCTTTTCATAAAGTTCTCCTTTACAAATTCCGATTGCCAAAATCATTAATATCATATTCTACCATAATCACATATACAATTCTATTTTATTCTGTTAAAATTCATTAAAAAACCTAATTCATTTATTTCAGGAATGCAGATTGAGTTTTAATCCTATAGGCACCCATCCCATAACCGTGAGTTCCATAACGTAAATTGCAGATTCTGTGGTGCGCTTCATAGTGTAAATTGGGCAAATATAAGTGTCCTCTCACAAGTCATTCGTAACGTAAATGAAAGCAAAACGGTATAAACAAATATTATTTTCTTCGTGAGCTATGGAGATAGGATTCTAACAATCTTGGGAAGCGCTGCTTCTCAAGATTGTTGCTCAGAAGCCTATCGAAATGCCCAGCGAACAGAAACATAATATTTCGTTTATACCGTTTTTCTTTTTCATTACATATAAAATTCTGACTTGTGAGAGGACGCTTATATCTGCCCCTCACAACCTATAAAAGCACTACAGAATCTGCAACACTACGCCAGTGAAACTCCGGTTAAGCCGCAGCTTTTCTGCCGAAGAGCTTTTTCAGACAACTGAATGCAACCATAACACCAAGTACCATAAGAAGTACGGCAACGACAAACTGAAGTCCGTCTACAAGAAGTGTTGCATTACCGCTCATGAAGTTGCTGACAAGTGCAATCGTTTTCTGGATCAGGGCAGTGAATGTAACTGCCAGCATAACAAACATTGGGATGTAAAGTGTCCATCCGGTACGTCCAGTTGTTTTTAAGAAAACAGCTAAGGCGATTAATACAAGTGCTGCAAGTAACTGGTTTGCAGAGCCGAACAATGGCCATACGTTGCTGTATCCGCCGAGTGTCAGTAAATATCCAAAAAACAGTGTGATCACAGTTGCAAAATATTTATTTGTCAGTACACGCTGAATCGGTGTCATAGTTGCAGGATCGGTGGAATCTCCGTAGAACAATTCCTGAAAAGACATACGTCCGATCCTTGCAACGGAGTCAAGGGATGTCAGTGCAAGTGCAGATACACACATGGTCATAAATACAGTTGCAACGGTAACAGGGACACCAAGTTTTTCAAGGAATCCTGCGACACCGGAGGAGAAGATGGAGAATGGAGTTCCATCCGGTTTTGTTCCGTTTACGGCGACTGCGCCGACAACAACTAAGGAGACGATACCGAGTAAGGATTCTACGACCATGGCACCATAACCGACCATAGGCATATCTTTTTCGCTGCTGATCGTCTTAGAGGATGTTCCGGAAGATACCAGACTGTGGAAACCGGAAACAGCACCGCAGGCGATCGTTACGAATAAAGTAGGGAATAAACTGCTTCCACCTACATTGAATCCGCTGAATGCATTTAACTGCATGGAAGGATGTGCAACAATGACACCGACAACCGCACCAATGATCATACCGAGTAACATGAATGTTGTCATGTAATCTCTAGGCTGCATTAAAAGCCACATTGGCATAACAGATGCTAAGAACAGGTAAGCCATTACGATGTAGATCCATGCAGTTTTGGTCGTGCAGATTGGGAATTTCATACCGACTGCAAACATACCGACCAAAAGAGCGATAGCAACAACTGCTTTTACGACTTCATTCATTTTTCCGACATGTTTCTGGATGATACCAAAAATAACAGCGACAACGATAAATAACATGGAAATGGAAGCGGCAGCGGAATTGGCGTAAGAGGTTGCATCTGTCATACCTTCAACTCCGGTTCCAACAAATGTTCCGGCAACCATATCCGTAAATGCTGCGATCACTAATAAAGTAAAAAGCCAACAGAATAACATGAAAAGTTTCCGGCCTGTTTTACCGATGTACTTCTCAATGATCATACCCATAGATTTACCTTCATTTTTTACGGATGCATATAAAGCACCGAAGTCCTGTACAGCACCGAAGAAAAGTCCGCCGATGATGAGCCAGAGCAATACCGGAACCCATCCAAAAACAGATGCAAGGATCGGACCTGTGACAGGACCTGCACCTGCGATGGAAGAAAACTGATGTGAGAATACGGTAAATTTGGAGGAAGGAACATAATCTTCGCCATCCTCATGTGTGTAAGCGGGGGTTTTTGCATTTGGGTCGATTCCCCATTTCTTTGCAAGCCAGCGTCCGTAGAAGAGGTAGCCAGCGCCAAGTGCAACGATACCGATCAAAACAATAACTAAACCATTCATAACTTTTTTCCGCCTTAAGGCGGCTCCTTTCTGAAAATGTATTTTTTTCTGGGAACAAAATACATTGTGCAAAGTGGAAACAATGGGATTCACATCCTGCGCACAGTCTGCTGGCATGAAAAAAAGCCTTCATCTCCGGATATATTCATATCTCAAAGACGAAGGCTTAAGCTTCCGCGTTACCACTTTGTTTGCCGTAAAATACGACCTCTCTGTCTTATCTTTGTGGGCAGATGCCTACAACAATAAGCTTCTAAATAACGGTAGAATACCGGTGACACTTACTATCAAAATTCAGTGCACTGCTCGCAGAGGATAGTTCCTGAAGCTGTATACTGCCTTACACCAGCCGGCAGCTCTCTGTGATACAGATTTCTCAGATAACATTGTTCTGTTCGTTGCATTTTGTTCTCTGTTTGAATAACAAAATAGCACTATGATGTGGTAAAGTCAATAGTCGATTTTTAATCTGTTTTATTGATTTATTTTATTCGTTACTGTTCACTCGTACCTCGTTCCAGTAACTTTTATTCCGCATTTAAAGAACTCATATAGTCTGTAACGGAATCAAGATTTGCATAAATGGTTTCCATAGGTTTGCCTGCTTCATAAGCACTGTATCCGGAGTAACCGGCCCAGCCGATGATACCAACAGCGACAAGGCAGCCAACGATATAACCAGCGATACGCATTCTCTTTTCCTTTGCCATAATTTTCTTACGATTCTTTTTTTCTTCTTTATAACGGTCTACTTTTGCCTGACTCATAATCAATCTCCTAACTTCTTAAACTTTCTTCACTATACTGCATTTTACTGGAAAAATCAATGAAATTTGGTAGAAACAGAAATGAACTTTATGATAAAAATATATCGTAGTCATAAAATATTCGAATAACAGTCGGGATGTTATTTCTTGCACTTTATACGAAAATTGGATAGAATAGTACTGTTCGGATCGTACATGGGCATTTTACTGCAAAGGTACGAAAGAATGAGATTTTCAAATGTGCAAAATGATAGAAAGATGGGGATAGAAAAAGATGAGTCTTGCAGACAAAATTTTTGTAAATATGTGTAAAGATATTTTAGAGAACGGGACAAGCACAGAGGGTGAGAAAGTCCGCCCGCACTGGGAAGATGGAACGAGTGCCTACACGATCAAAAAATTCGGTGTGGTCAACCGTTACGATCTCTCAAAAGAGTTTCCGGCAATCACATTAAGAAAAACTGCCATCAAAACATGTACGGAAGAGATGCTCTGGATCTGGCAGAGAAAATCAAATAACATCCATGATTTAAACAGTACCGTATGGGATGAATGGGCAGACGAAGATGGTTCCATTGGAAAAGCATATGGATACCAGTTAGGGGTAAAACATCAGTATAAAGAAGGCATGATGGATCAGGTGGACCGCGTGATTTATGATTTGAAAAACAATCCATTCAGCCGCCGCATTATGACGAATATTTATGTGCACCAGGATCTTCATGAAATGAATTTATATCCGTGTGCCTACAGTATGACATTTAATGTGACACACAAAGAGGGAGATGAAAAGCTGACATTGAATGCTATTTTGAATCAGCGTTCCCAGGATGTGTTAGCGGCAAATAACTGGAATGTGTGTCAGTATGCGGTATTAATGCATATGTTGGCACAGGTGTGTGATATGCAGGTCGGCGAGCTGGTACATGTTATTGCGGATGCGCACATTTATGACCGTCATATTCCGATTATTAAGGAACTGATCGGGAGAGAGCAGCATCCGGCGCCAAAATTCACATTAAACCCGGAAATCAAAGATTTTTATCAGTTTACGACAAAAGATATTACCATTGAGGATTATGTGACGGGACCGCAGATCAAAAATATTCCGATCGCAGTATAAGTCTGACTGGAATATTTTAAGAGAGGATAAAAGACAGAATAAAATAACACGGCACTGACAAGTGATACAGAGTGAAAAGTTGGAGGAAATATGAATTTAATCGCAGCTGTAGATAAAAACTGGGCAATCGGATGTAAGAATAAACTGCTGGTGAGTATTCCGGCAGACATGAAGTTTTTCCGTGAGACGACAACCGGGAAAGTGGTCGTCATGGGAAGAAAAACGTTGGAGAGTTTTCCAAACGGACAGCCTCTCAAAAAAAGAGTGAACATCGTGCTGACGCATGATAAAAATTTTAAGGCGGGAGATGCCATTATCGTTCATTCGATGGAAGAATTGCGGGAAGAGTTAAAGAAATATCCAAGTGAGGATATTTATGTGATCGGTGGAGAGACCATTTATAAACAGCTTCTCGATGACTGTGATGTGGCGCATATCACAAAGATCGACTATGCATTTGAGGCAGATGCCTATTTCCCGAATCTCGATGAGATGCCGGAGTGGAAAATCACGCAGGACAGTGAGGAACAGACGTATTTTGATCTGGAATATTATTTTTATAAATACGAGAGGATTAAATAATATCAATAAAGTTGTTAAAATATATCATACCAAAAAGATGAAAATTGATTTATAATTGCTAAAACCCAGACAGAGAGACTGCTGGGTTTTACCTTTACTTGAACGAGGAGTTTCCTGATAGGAAAAAGAAAAAATGGAAAATTTTATATACAGTATCAACGTGACAATGCCGATTTTTCTGGTCATGGTGATCGGATACATTTTAAAGCAGATCGGAATGCTGAATGATAACTTTGTCACAGTGGCAAATAAGTTCAATTTCAAGGTCACACTTCCGTTTATGCTGTTTAAGGACATTGCGGGCGTTGATATTAAAGCAGTATTTGATATTAAATATGTACTTTTCTGTGCGATCGTGAGTACCATCTGTTTCTGGGTGGTATGGGGTACAGCAAAGCTTCTGGTGCGGGACAAAACGATCCGCGGGGCATTTGTACAGTCGTCTTTCCGTGGAAGTGCGGCGGTTATGGGGCTGGCTTTTATCCAGAATATCTATGGTTCCTCTGCAATGGGACCGCTGATGATCGTCAGTGCAGTGCCGCTCTATAATATTTTTTCTGTGATCGTGCTGACATTTGAGGCAAATGACAGCACAGGGATTGACAAGAAAGCAAAGATTCGACAGGCGGGAATCAATATATGTAAGAATCCGATCATTTTAAGTATCCTGGCAGGACTGATCGTGGGACTGCTTGGGATCCAGTTCCCGACGCTGGTAAATAAGACGGTCAGCAACGTGGCGCAGATGGCAACCCCTTTGGCACTGATCACCATCGGAGCAGGATTTGAGGGAAGAAAAGCGCTGGCGAAGATCGCACCGACCATGGCGGCGTCCATGATCAAACTGGTGCTTCAGCCACTTGTTTTTCTGCCGGTTGCTGCCTGGATGGGATTTTCCGGGGAAAAGATGATCGCAATTCTGATCATGCTGGCATCCCCGACCACGCCGAGCTGTTATATTATGGCAAAGAGCATGAACAATGATGAAGTGCTGACGGCGAGCGTTATTGTAACAACGACATTGATGGCGGCGTTTACGTTGACCGGATGGATTTTTTTACTCAAAACATTAGGGTATATCGGTTAGTCAGAGGAAAAAAGATACATATTCAGCAGAAAGTATCATTTTATGAAAGCACAGATTATTTTGAAGTATAAATGGAAAGGGTAAGACAGAAAGATGGATATTACAGGTAGAAAATTATTTGTCAAGGCATTACAGGAAGAGGGTGTCGATACAATTTTCGGTTATCCGGGTGGAACGGTGACGGATCTTTTTGATGAATTATATAAACAGGATGAGATTGAAATTGTCTTACCAAGACATGAGCAGGGACTTTTACATGAGGCAGAGGGATATGCAAAATCGACAGGAAAAGTGGGTGTCTGCCTGGTGACCAGCGGTCCCGGTGCAACGAACATCATGACAGGACTTGCAGATGCACATTATGACAATATTCCGCTTGTCTGTTTTACCGGACAGGTGCCGTTAAGCCTGATCGGAAACGATGCTTTTCAGGAAGTTGACATTGTCGGAATGACAAGAAGTATCACAAAGTATGGCGTGACGGTCAGAGACCGCAAGGATTTAGGAAAGATCATTAAGATGGCCTTTCACATTGCAAGCACAGGAAAACCGGGACCGGTCTTAATTGATCTTCCAAAGGATATCCAGACGGCGAGCGGACCGGCAGAATATCCGGACAGCGTGCAGATCCGTGGATACAAACCGAATGAGAGCGTGCATATCGGGCAGTTGAAAAAAGCATACAAACTGTTAAAGTCAGCAAAGAAACCATTGATCCTGGCTGGCGGCGGTGTCAATATTGCAAAAGCAAATGAGTTGTTGAAAGAATTTGCAGAGAAAATGAACGTTCCGGTTGTGACGACCATTATGGGAAAGGGTGCGATTGCCACAACGCATCCGCTTTATATTGGAAATACGGGGATGCATGGAAAATATGCAAGCAATAAAGCAGTCAGCGAGTGTGATGTTTTATTTTCCATCGGAACAAGATTTAACGACCGTATTACCGGAGATCTGAATGAATTTGCACCAAAAGCAAAAATTGTACATATTGACGTGGACACTGCTTCCATTTCCAGAAATGTTGTGGTAGACGTTCCAATCGTATCGGATGCAAAACTTGCCCTGGAAAAATTGCTGGAATGGGCAGAACCAAAGGATACGGCTGCATGGCAGGAGAGAATTAAGGCATGGGATGAAAAGAATCCACTTGAGATGCGCAGAGACCGCGGCATGACACCACAGATGATCATGGAACACATCAACCATACGTTTGACGAGGCGGTTTTTGTCACGGATGTAGGACAGAACCAGATGTGGGCAACGCAGTATCTGGATATTGACGAAAAACGCCAGATGATCACTTCCGGCGGGCTTGGAACAATGGGATTCGGTTTTCCTGCGGCGATCGGTGCAAAGATTGGAAACAGGGATACGGAGGTAGTCTGTGTCACCGGTGATGGCGGTTTTCAGATGAATATTCAGGAGATGGCAACAGCGATCGTGCAGGGGATACCGGTTATCATCTGCCTGCTCAATAACCAGTATCTTGGCATGGTCCGCCAGATGCAGCAGCTTTTTTATGGCAAACGCTATTCCGCAGTATGCTTAAGAAAGAGAAGAAGCTGTCCGGCAAACTGCAAGGGACCAAATGAAGCATGCCCTCCATATACACCGGATTTTGTTGCACTTGCAGAAAGCTATGGTGCGCATGGCATCCGTGTAGAGCGGGAAGAAGACATTCAGGCAGCTTTGGATAAAGCGAGAACTTACAAAGATGCACCGACAGTCATTGAATTTCTGATCTCTTCGGATGAGATTGTGCTTCCGATGGTAAAGGGCGGAAATCCGATGAGCGAGATGATTTTGAAATAGGCGGATACAGATATGGTGAGAGAGGGAAATATCATGAAAGACAGATGGATTGCACTATATGTAGAAAATCAGGTTGGTGTTCTGGCAAAGGTTTCCGGTCTTTTTTCCGGGAAATCATACAATTTGCAGAGTCTGACAGTTGGAACGACAGAGGACGAGACGGTTTCCCGTATGACCATCTGCGTTACCAGCGATGACATCACGTTTGAACAGATTAAAAAGCAGCTGAACCGTATGGTCGAAGTGATCAAAGTCATTGATCTGACAGATGTACCGATTCATATGAAAGAGATTCTGTTCGCAAAGGTTCTCCGTGTGAATGCTGCGGAAAAAGAAGAAGTATTCCAGATCGCACAGGTGTTTAACGTGCAGGTGGTCGATATCGGAAATGACAGTGTCCTGCTGGAATGCAAACTGACTGCCCGCAGAAATAACGAGCTGATTGCACTGTTGAAATCGAAATTTAAGATGATTGAGGTAGTGCGCGGCGGAGCCGTAGCAATTGAATCCATCAGCACAAGCTGTAGATAATAGGAATCATGTTACTGGAACGAGATACGAGTGAACAGTAATGTAATCATAAAATTTTTCGAAAATTATAGCAAAAGTAATGTACAACTTAAATACCCTGTGATATAATAAAAATGTTTTGAAATGTAGTATTAAAAACTACGTTGGAAAACGTATATCTAAGAATAAGAAGTCATAAAGCTATTTTGCAGATGACAGTAGTAAATAAACGAGGTATTTATGATGCAGAAAAAAGTACAGATCATCAGTGATGGTTCCCTGGATCTCTCACAGGAACTCACAAAGGAAAAAGATATTGAGGTTGTTCCATTTTACGTGTCCTTTGACAGTGAAACGTATCAGAAGGAAATGGTAGAAGTCGGTGTCAGGGAATTCTATCAGGAAATGGTGGATCACCCGACCGTTTTTCCTAAGACATCCATGCCATCCGTGCATGATTATTATGAGGTGTTCGAGAAATATGCGAAGGAGCAGCTGCCGGTAATCTGTATCTGTATCACCAGAAAATTCAGTGGCTCCCTGCAGTCTGCGACAACTGCAAAAGATATGATATTAGAGGAATACCCGGATGCACAGATCACGGTCATTGACTCTACGGTCAATACTGTGCTGCAGGGTTTATATGTATTAGAGGCATGCAGACTGCGCGATATGGGCTTAGAGTATCAGCAGATTGTAGATGCGTTACTGCCGATCCGTGAGACAGGAAGAATTTTTTTCACGATCGGAAGTATTGACTATTTAAAACATGGCGGAAGGATTGGAAAATTAGCCGGGATTGCAGCCAGCGCATTAAAAATCAAACCTCTGATCACGTTAAAAGAAGGTGAGATCTTTAATTCCGGTATTACAAGAAATCGTCTCAAATCCATGAAAAAAGTCGTGGATATGACAAGGGAATATTTAGATGAAGTCAATGCAAAACCTGGAGAGTACAGCTTCTGTATCGGTTATGGATATGATTATAACGAAGCACTGGAGTTTCGAGAGATGTTAAAGGATCTGGTCAAAGAACGTCTTGGAATTGATGAGATTGGTATTTACCAGATCGGTGCAACCATTGGAGTGCACACAGGACCATATCCGATCGGGATCGGAATTATAAAGCATGCATTGACAGAGTAACGATGTAGGATATGAAAATAAAAGAATGACAATAAATCGCCCTGATATGATATGTACCCCTTTTACTGGACATCCAGTGAAAGGGGTACATATCAATTATCAGGGCGATTTTTAGTTCCTGTTTCCGGAACTAATGATAATATTTTAAGAATAATCCCACAAGATCTCCTTTTAAGTTCACACCGAGGAAAGTAAGCGTTTCGGAAAGAGCGTACATGGTTGCGGTCATATCTTCAAAGTTTGCATTATTTCCCATGTGCCCAATGCGGATCACTTTGCCGGAAAGATCGTCAAAAGATCCGGCAAGCATGATATTGTGCTCTTTTTTCATGCGGGAAAGAATTGCATCGCAGGTGGTCTCTGCCGGAATGTCAAACACAGTGACGGTATCGGAGAAACCGCTTTCCAAGTGAAGCTTTAAACCGGCTTCTGTCAAAGCGCGTCTGGCTGCTTCGGCGATACGGTGTGTGCGTTCTTCTAACTCTGGATCGGAAGCGATATTGTCAAAAGCAGCGCGTAAGCCATAAATATCGCTGATCGGCATGGTATATGGAAACCATTTTTTCTCGTAATATCCCTCAAAAGCCAGAAGGCTTGCATAGAAGGAACGGATTGGAGTCTTACGCTCATGCATGGCATCTTTCACAGCATCACTTATGGTGACAAAAGTAAGTCCCGGAGGTGCGGAAACCGCTTTCTGGGAACCGCCGCACAGAAGGTCAATCTGGAACTTGTCGACATCCATGTGATTTCCAAACATTCCGGAAACGGAATCTACAACGGTCAGAATGCCGTATTCTTTTAAAAGCGGACAGATTTTCTCTACCGGATTGAGCATGCCGCTTGGGGTGTCACAGTGAACAACGGTCGCATATTTATAATCATGATGCTCTTTTAAATAAGAAGAAAGAGCATCCGGGTCGATGGCATTCAGGCGGTCGGCATGATAAAATTCCGGCACACCGCCGTACATGGATACAAAGTCCGCAAAGCCTTCGCCGTACACGCCGTTCTCAATGATGAGCACCTTATCTCCCGGTTCCGTGAGGGAGGCGCAGGCAGCTTCCAGACCTAAAATTCCCTCTCCATCCAAAATGAGAGTTTCGTTTTTCGTGCCGAGCAGGGAACTGATCAGTTCGCAGGTATCTTTATAAAATTCTACGAAATCTTCATCCAGATCAGGATTGGTACATACGAGGCTTCTTGCCATACGCACATTTTCTTTTACCTGGGTTGGTCCAGGAGTCATGACTTTATACATAATTACTTCCTTCTTTATCATAGATTGTTTTGTAAATGAGATTAGTGTTACACAGCTTATAACATTTTATTTACGATTTTCTGAAGCTGTCCGACGATCAAAAGAACGATGACAGCAGCAACACCGATCTGGACAAGGTTTCCAGGAATGGAAGTAACCGGTGCGATCCAGTTTCCGTAAATGATACCCTCTGCAATGTAGTAACCAGCGACTTTGATCACGCATGCAACTGCGATCGCAAGTGTGTTCCAGCCAAAACCGTGATGTTTTTCTGTGATGGCACCTACGGCATATCCCATCAGACCGACAATGATCAGTGTGAATGGAGCCCATGCAGTCCAGCCGGAGAGCAGATCGAAGAGTCCCATGCCGACTCCGCCGGCGATCGCACCACTTTTCTTACCAAAAATAATGGCGCAGATAAAAAGAGGTACGTTTCCGAGATGGATCAATCCGCCGTTTGCAGTGATTGGAAGTCTTATATTAATAAATGCAGTGAATACGTAGGTCAGGGCAATAAAAAGAGCCGTGATCGTGATAAAACGGATATTTGATAAAGATTTTGAATCAGCAGTTTGTGCTGTAGTGGTAGTTGATGTTTTCATAAATAAAATTCTCCTTTTTATGGTTTGTATTTGTGTCAATTCCCAGGATTGTTGTTGGGATTACTATATACAAAAACTGTCATGAATTAAAAATCCAGTTTAAAACAAATTGACCATGCCAGTTTTAAAAAATAATAATATTGACAAAACAATACTATATGATGTATAGTATTAAACAAGAAATAATATTACAAATAAAATAACAAGGAGTGAGTACATGGTATTTAATACAGGCGCAGCCCTTTTGGATGCGATTGTTCTTGCTGTCGTGTCAAAGGAGGAAGAAGGAACCTACGGATATAAGATCACGCAGGATGTGCGGAAAGCGATTGAGGTTTCAGAATCCACACTGTATCCGGTTTTGCGAAGACTGCAAAAGGATGGATACCTGATCGTGTATGACAGGGAGTGCGGAGGAAGAAACCGGAGATATTACCAGATTACGGAGACCGGCGAAGAAAAGCTGGCAGAATACCGCAGCGAGTGGGAATCGTATTCTTCGAAAATATCAGAACTATTTTCAGGAGAGGAGTCAGAAGAATGAATAAAGAAGAATTTTTAAAACGTCTGGAGCAGCTGCTTTCGGATATTTCAGAGGAAGAGAGAGCGGATGCACTTGCCTTTTACAGAAGTTATTTTGAGGATGCCGGAATTGGAAATGAGGCATCAATTTTAGAGGAACTGGAGTCGCCGGAGAAGGTGGCGGAAGTGATCAAGAAAGATCTTGGGGTGAGTGAAGCGGCTGATGTGGAAACACACGAGGCGGATGTGCGCGGTGAAAAAGTTGAGGCACATACAGAAGAAACATCTGGAAATGGTCAGAAGACAGAGACAGGAACGGATGATCCATATATGAACAGTTTATATGGAAGCAGTACCTATGGTTCTGGCAGTTATAATCAGAAAAATACTGCTTATGCCGGAGGAACTTATGGCAGTCAGAATGCGTCCGGTCAGACCGATATGGAGAATCTGAAAAAGGAAAATCAGAAGAATAAAACAGAAAAAACAGTTTTATGGGTGATTCTCGCAGTTTTGACAAGCCCGATCTGGATCACGGTTGCAGCGGTTCTGGCGGCGATTCTTGTAGCAATTTTAGCGTGTGTATTTGCAGTAGCGGTCAGCATTGTGGCGGTGATGGCGTCGTTAGTGATCACTGGATTTGTATTGGCCGGCGTTGGTATCGGATATCTTTTCACAAAAGGTGTGGCAGTAGGTCTTGGACTGTTAGGCGGTGGACTTTTGGTTCTTGCGTTTGGAGTACTTGCAGTGTGGCTCGTGGTATGGTGCTTCGGCTGGTTTGTCCCATGGGCAGTAAAAGGTATTGCAGAGCTTTGCAAAAAGGCGTTTGGCAAGAGAAAGAGAGGAGTGTGAGGTGAAATGAAAAAATTTACAAAGATTATATTGATCATTGCAGGAAGCTTAGCAGCACTTGGAATTGTTTTCGGCGGTATCGCCACAGTGATGGGAGCCGGATGGTCAACTATCCACCGGAAAGCACTTGCCGGGGAATTTGATTTTGGTAACTGGCATATTGGCAATGGAGTTTATTATGCTTATGATCAGGGACATGGCATCTTGGATCATTTTTGGGATGATGATTATGATGACGATGATGATTGGGACGATGAAGATTGGGCTGATGACGACTGGGACGATGAGGATGACGAGCTCATGGATGATAATAGGGCGGTGGAGAGTTTTGGTTCCTGGATCCTGAATCTTACGGATTTGAAGAGTGAACCGGCAGGAACGGAAAGCTGCATTATACCTTATCCGGCATCAGAAGCTGCTTCCCTGAAACTGGAACTGGATGTGGTATATGAACTTATTTTTGAAGTGTCGGATTCTGCGGATGAGATCAGTATTAAAATGGAAAATGGGTATCAGGATTATCTTTCTACAAAACAGAAGGATTCCAATCTGAAGGTATCCTATCACAGCGGACACCACCATTTTGAGAAAGGACCGACCTTTACGGTAGTACTGCCAAGACAGTGCGAAAATCTGACACTGGACATTGTAGTGGGAGCCGGGGATGTTTCCATGGAAAGCGAAGCGTTTACGGCAAGAAAAGTAAATGTGTCTGTTGGAGTGGGAGAACTCTCTGTGAATCAGATTTCAGCCAGCGAGAAAGCCGTGTTTGAAGTTGGTACAGGAGATGTGTCGATTCTGAATGGACAGTTCCCGAAAGTGTCTATCGAAGCAGGAGTTGGAGATGCCGTGTTCAGCGGAAGCGTTTCAAACAAACTGGAAGTGGAGGCAGGAACCGGCGATGTCAATGTCTCTCTTACCGGAACAGAGAAAAGCTATGCATTTGATCTGTCTGCCGGACTTGGAGAAATCCGGTTGAACGGGCGGTCGAAAGGGGCTTTTGATGCGGAGTATGAGACCGGCAGCAACGGCGGAGCAGAAGTGGAACTGACTGCAGGAGTGGGAGATATTTCTGTTTTGACACAGCAGTAAAAGAGATAAAAGTATCCCCTCCATTTCAGGTAAAAAATTCCCAATCTTTGTCTTTTTAATCACAATATGATATGATGAACACGAAAGAAAAAACATACAAGAATTTGTATATTTTAATAGGAAGAACAGGAGCAAGGGAATGGGAAAAAGAACACGGATTGTTTTATATGCGCTGTCACTTGTGACAATGCTTGCAATGGTGACACTGATTATTTTTTCACATGGAAGACAGAGCGGTGAGCCGGCGAAAGATGTGCTGTCCGAGACGGATATCAGCAGCACGGAGGAACCGGTTCAGATACCGGAAGCGGAAGAATCAGAAGAGACGGAAGCAGCAGACGGGCAGAACAGGATCCAAAACGACACAGAACAGGAAGAAGCGGACATAGCAGGTGGAGAAACGGACAAGCAGGCAGAAGCAGGGAATACCGAAGGAGACGGCAGCACAACACTGATTTTTGCAGGGGATGTACTGTTTGCAAACGCCTTTAAAAGCAGCTATGATGCGGGCGGCATTGAAAAAGTGATCGAGCCGCAGCTTCTGCAGGAACTGCAGGATGCAGATATTTTCATGGTGAATAATGAGTTCCCGTTCAGTAACCGTGGAGAGCCGATGGAGGACAAACAGTTTACGTTTTGCTGTGATCCGAAATATGTGAAGGCTTTAAATGAGATGGGCGTGGATATTGTATCGCTCGCCAACAATCACACCTTGGATTATGGAAGAGATGCGTTGTCCGATACATTTACGACACTGGACGGAGCCGGTATTTTGTATGCAGGAGCTGGGGAGACCAAAGAGCGGGCGTATGAATTGCAGGTAATCGAGAAAAATGGAAAAAAATTTGGATTTCTTGCGGCATCCCGTGTGGTGCCGGAATCAAACTGGAAAGTGGAAGAGCGGACACCGGGAATGCTGACCGCCTATGATGATACAAAATTGGTGCAGTTGATCAAAGAAGCGCGGAGCGAATGTGATTTTCTGTCGGTCTATATCCACTGGGGCGTGGAATATGATGCGTATCCGCAGGACTATCAGACAAAGATTGCCACGGATTGTTTTACTGCAGGGGCAGATCTGATTCTTGGAGCACATACACACTGTTTACAGGGAATCTCATATATCAGTGGAAAACCGGTCTTTTACAGTCTTGGAAACTTTGTATTTGGACAGAGCATTGATAAGACGGTTGCAGTGAAAGTACAGGTCTCATCCGATGGAACCGCAGCCTATGAATTACTTCCGGTTTATGCGGCAGGGGGCACAACAAGACTGATGGATACAAACAGTGCATCAGCACTGTATCAGTATATGACACAGATTTCAAATGGTATTACGATTGACGCCGATGGAAAAATCAATTAAAGGGGAGAAGAACATGAAAAAGAAACTTATGAGAATGCCGAAGGTGGTTACGATACTCGTTGCGATACTGATTGTAGCGATTTTTCTTGGAAGTATGGATGTAGCAGCGTTTTTCCTTGCCAATACAGTTTCACTTCCGGGTTATGGAAACAGCATGATCGCAGAGTTCGCGGCAGGGGTGGTTGCATTCCTGTTTTTATGTCTGTTTGGTTATGTTGGAATATTGAAAGAAAAGGGAAAAGGATTTATCAATGGACTTTATATTGGTGGATTCCTGACAGGATACTGTTGTCTGGAACTGGCGGCACAGCTTTATGTGCAGATGATGACACCGGATACAAAAGTCGTATCTGCATTGGAAATCCTGTTCTTTGCGGCAACCATGTTTCTGATCGGATGGACGGAAGAACTTGTTTTCCGCGGTGTGATCCTGAATCTGTTTCTGGAACGTTTTTCCAAAACAAAAAGAGGAATTCTCTGGGCGGTCATTCTCAGCAGTGTATTGTTCGGGGCGGTACATTTGACAAATATTTCACAGGGAGTAACTGTGACGAGTGCGATGATACAGGCAATCAACGGTGCATTTCTGGGTGTGATCTTTGGCGCGGTTTATGCCCGGTCAAGAAATATCTGGTTAGTGATCACTTTTCATGCACTGGTCGATTTCGCAAGTCTGATGGGCAGCGGAATTTTTGGAGTTGGAACAACGGTGGAACAGATCAACCAGATGTCTGCCATTAATTTGATCGCCGTTCCTGTTTTGCTGATTCCGTGCATTGTGCTGCTTCGTCCGAAAAAACTTCTGGAGATGGAGCAGGAGGCAAATCATATCGTGGTGTTTGATACATTTGAGGAGGCAGACCGAAATGCTGCTCTGTCGCTTGCACTTGGAATGATATCCATTTTGACTGGCTTTATGGGATATGGTCTTGGCATTGGAATCGCCGGACTGATCGGTGGCAGACTTTCGAGAAAGGTGCAGCCGGAGAAAAACGGAATGGCACTGGCGGGTATGATTTTATCTGGAATCGGCATGGCGGTATCGATCATTGGAATGATCGTGCTGTGTTTTGTCTATTCAAATCTGAATGGGTTCTCTGCCGTTATGATGATGAATGGTGTGAAATGATTTTAAGGCAAATAAGCTAAAACAAGTTTACATTTACTAACAATAAGGTTATTATTTCAATAACCTTTTGAGAGAGCGGTAAAATCTTTCAAAAAAATATCAGGATGAAGATAGGAGAATTGCGATGAGTTACATGGAAACCTACAGAGAATGGTGTACAAACCCATATTTTTCAGAGGAAACAAGAGCAGAATTAGAAGCAATCAAAGACAACGAAGCAGAGATCGAGGATCGCTTCTACCGTCAGCTTGAGTTTGGAACCGGAGGACTTCGAGGTGTGATCGGAGCAGGAACGAACCGTATGAACATCTACACCGTAAGACAGGCAACACAGGGACTTGCAAATTATATCATTTCCCAGAACGGACAGGAAAAAGGCGTTGCCATCGCCCACGATTCCAGAATTATGTCACCGGAATTTGCCGAGGAGGCAGCACTCTGTCTGAATGCAAACGGAATCAAGGCTTATGTGTTTGACAGTCTTCGCCCGACACCGGAACTTTCCTTTACAGTCCGCGAACTTGGCTGTGTTTCAGGAATTGTGATCACAGCAAGCCATAACCCAAGAGAATATAATGGATACAAAGTTTACTGGGAGGACGGTGCGCAGATCACACCGCCTCATGACAAGAACATTCTTGCAGAAGTTGCAAAGGTAACATCCTTTACACAGGTTAAGACCATGGCAAAAGAGGATGCCGTGAAAGCCGGACTTTTTGTGACGATCGGAAAAGAAATCGATGACCGTTATATGGAAGAACTGAAAAAACAGTCCATCCATCCGGAGATCATCAAAGAGATGGCAAAGGACATCAAGATTGTATACACACCGTTACATGGAACCGGAAATCTCCCGGTGCGCCGTGTGTTAAAAGAACTTGGATTTGAAAATGTCTATGTTGTAAAAGAGCAGGAACTTCCGGACGGAAATTTCCCGACCGTAGCATATCCAAACCCGGAATCTCCAAAGGCATTTGAGCTTGCCTTAAAACTTGCAAAGGAAGTGGATGCAGACATCGTGCTTGCCACAGACCCGGATGCAGACCGTCTTGGTGTATACTGCAAAGACACCAAGAGCGGAGAGTATGTGACTTTTACCGGAAATATGTCCGGAATGCTCATCGCAGAATATATTTTAAGAGAGAAAACAGCAACTGGAACGATGCCGGAGAATCCTGCACTTGTAGAGACTATCGTTACAACGGACATGGCAAAAGCAATGGCAGCTTCCTACGGCGTGGCACTGATCGAGGTACTGACCGGATTTAAGTATATCGGAGAGCAGATCAAATGGTTTGAACAGAATCATTCACACAACTATGTATTCGGTCTGGAGGAAAGTTATGGATGCTTAGCCGGAACATATGCAAGGGATAAAGATGCCTGTGTGGCAGTCATGATGTTGTGCGAGGTGGCTTCCTGGTGCAAAAAACATGGAAAAACATTGTGGGATGCCATGATCGACCTGTATGAGAAATACGGTTACTACAGAGAGGGACTTTCAACGATGACCTTAAAAGGAATCGATGGAGCAGCCCGGATCCAGCAGATGATGAGTGATATGCGGAACAATCCAAAGAAAACACTCGGTGGATTTGAAGTGCTTGCAGTCCGCGATTACAAAGAGGATACAAGAAAAGATTTAAAGACCGGGGAAGTGACAAAGACAGGACTTCCGGCTTCCAATGTTTTATATTATGAACTTTCTGACAATGCATGGTGCTGTGTGCGTCCTTCCGGAACAGAGCCTAAGATCAAATTCTATTATGGTGTGAAAGGCACTTCTTTACAGGATGCAGAGGAAAAACTGGAAGCATTAAAAAAGGATCTTGTGGAAGAATAGATAAATGAATATTTGCAGAAGTTGTGATTGCCTCTGAGAAAAAGTAAATATATAATTTAGATTTAATATTTATACCAAAATAAAAAACAAGAATCAGAGACAGAGAAGGAGAATCACATGTTTGATGACAAATTTGTCTGGGGCGTGGCAAGCAGCGCATATCAGGTAGAGGGAACTGACCCGGATGACGGAAGAGGAAAGACGGTCTGGGACACTTTTACGGAGCAGGGACGCATTTTTCAAAATCAGAATGCGTACACAAGCTGTGATCACATGCATCATTATAAAGATGACTATGCATTAATGAAAAATCTCGGAATCAAAGCATATCGTTTTTCCTTAAACTGGGCGCGGATTCTGCCGGAGGGCACCGGGCGTGTCAATGAAAAAGCGATTGCGATGTACCGCGACATGATTCTTACAATGAAGGAAAATGGCATTACACCATATATTACCCTGTTTCACTGGGAGTTTCCACAGGCGTTGCAGGAAAAGGGCGGCTGGCTGAATGAGGAAGTGGTAGACTGGTTCGGGGAATATGCAAAAGTGGTGGCAGAGAATTTTTCGGATCTCTGCGAGTATTTTATCACGATCAATGAGCCACAGTGTGTGGTTGGACTTGGACATTTAAGTGGTGTTCATGCACCGGGATTAAAATTGTCAATTCCGGAGACTTTTCAGATTGCACATAATCTGTTGAAAGCGCATGGACAGCGCAGAAGATATCGAAGCTGCCAGAAAAGTTTATTTTGGATTTTACAATCCGATGGATAACTGGACCTGGAATATCTCATGGTTTTCAGATCCGGTCTTTTTAGGTCATTATCCAAAAGAGGGACTGGAAAAGTTCAAAGAGTATCTGCCGGAAATCACAGAGGCAGATATGCAGCTGATCCATCAGCCACTGGACTTTATGGGACAGAACATATATAATGGTTATTACGTGCGTCAGGGCGCAGACGGTGAACCGGAATTTGTGGACCGGGAACCGGGATTCCCAAAGACGGCGTGCAACTGGCCGGTGACACCAAAAGCATTTTATTATGGAATTAAATTTTTGACGGAGCGGTATCCGCTTCCATTATATATTACAGAAAATGGTATGTCCTGTCATGACAATGTGAGCTTTGACGGCAGAGTGCATGACAATGACCGCATCACATTTCTGGATAATTTTGAATGGTCCGAGGGATACAGGGAACGTTTTGGCATGATTTATGTGGATTTTATGACACAGCGGAGAATTGTAAAAGATTCTGCGTTTTGGTATCAGGATGTGATCGGGACAAATGGAGGTAATTTATCAATGAATCAGACCACGAAAGAAATTTTATTTTTAGATCCGGTATGTACGCATAACATTTGGGGCGGTACGAGATTGAGAGAGGATTTTCATTATCTGGTCGAAGGTGATGATTTAGGGGAGTGCTGGGGAATTTCTGCACATCCAAATGGAGACGGAACTTTAAGAGACTGTGGATTCCGTGGAATGAAGCTGTCCGAATTGTGAAAAAAACATCCGGAAGTTTTCGGAAATGTGGACAGTGACCGTTTCCCACTCCTGATCAAAATTATTGACGCAAAAGATGACCTGAGCATTCAGGCACATCCGGACGACGATTATGCAAAAGTCCATGAAAATGGTTCACTTGGAAAAACAGAGTGCTGGTACATTCTCGACTGCAGGGAAAATGCGACGATCGTGATTGGACACAATGCAACGACAAAAGAGGAATTAAGCGGATGATCCATGAGGGAAAGTGGAGTGAATTTATCCGTGAGATCCCAATCAAAAAAGGCGATTTTCTTCAGATCGATCCGGGAACAGTTCATGCGATCAAAGGCGGAACACTCATTCTGGAAACATAGCAGAACAGTGATATTACCTACCGCGTTTATGATTATGACCGTCTCTCCAATGGAAAGCCGAGAGAGCTACATATCGACAAGAGTATTGACGTGATCACTGTGCCTGCAAAATCGGCTGCAGACAGTGTGAAATCGGTGGCAGATCTTCCGGTCAATACGTTAAATGAACTGTATGCCTGCAAATACTTTCATATCTATAAAATAGATGTTTCAGGTAAAATGACTTTTGAGCAGAATGCACCTTTTATGAATATGACAGTTACGGATGGCAATGGAATCGTCAACGGTCAGCCGGTGAAAAAAGGAGATCATTTCATTCTTCCAAATGGCTTCGGAACCGTGGAATTGCAGGGTGACATGCAGATCATTGCATCCACGATATAAACATCCATGCAAACAGTCTTGAAGAATCTTGAGGGGTTCTATATAATAAAAAAAGAGATAGATAATGCCAAATTTCCGAAATTAACCAACCGTGTGCAGTCCGAATCCAGATAACAGAAAAACATAATGAATCATGACAAAGAAACCATTTTTTAAAGGATGGTTTCTTTTTTTTAAGTTCATTTAAGGTTCGCCTGATAAGATATGCGCAAAGGAAAGGAGACACTTATGGCAGATCAGATGATATTTAAAAGGTGTGAGATCAAATATATGTTGGATATCACGCAGGCGGAACTGTTAAAAAATCAAATGAAACAGTACATGACCGCGGACGAGCATGGAGTGAGTATAATATGCAGTCTCTACTTTGATACACCGGACTATCTGCTGATCCAAAGATCAATGGAACACCCGGTTTATAAAGAAAAACTGAGATTGAGAAGTTACGGAACGGCAGACAAAGACACGACCGTTTTTGTGGAACTGAAAAAGAAGTATGAGTCAGTTGTATACAAAAGAAGAATTGCAATGACGGAGGACGAGGCAGAACGTTATCTGCTTTTTCATGAAAAAGTAAAAGACACACAGATCACCAGAGAAATCGATTACTGTCTGAAAAATTATAAAAAGCTGGCTCCGGCAGTGATGCTTTCCTATGAGAGAGAAGCTTTTTATGCGAAGGACGATCACGAGTTCCGGATCACGTTTGATCAGAACATTCTCTGGAGAAATTACGACCTTTCTCTCTGTAAAGGAATTTACGGAGAAGCAATTTTAGCTAAAAATAAAGTGCTTATGGAAGTGAAAACGGCGGGCGCAATACCGCTCTGGATGGTTCATTTTCTGACAGAAAACCAGATTTACAAAACGTCATTTTCCAAATATGCGACCGCCTACCGCACGATTTATGCGAGAGAGCAGAGAAGAAGCTGTCCACCGGAAAATTTCTTTGTGTTTACCGGAGATGAGGTTGTGCAGCAGGCAATAAAATGTTAAAAAAGAAATGGAGAAATTAATATGTTAAACAATTTATTTACAGGAATTTTTGATGCAGCAGGTACGGCGGTGATTTCCGTGCCGGATTTTTTACTCTGTATTGTGGTGTCACTGGTGATCGGGGCATTCATCACATGGGTTTACACTTATAAAAGCCGCTATACGACAAGCTTTGCAGTGACACTCGCAATGCTTCCGGCGATCGTTTGCATTGTTATCATGATGGTAAACGGAAATGTAGGTGCCGGAGTGGCAGTGGCAGGAGCATTTTCGCTTGTGCGTTTCCGTTCGGTGCCGGGAACTGCAAAAGAGATCGGAACTATTTTTCTTGCAATGGCGGCAGGACTGATCGCAGGGATGGGGTATCTTGGGTTTGCAGTACTGTTTTCACTCATTATGGGAGCCGTGATGTTTGTGTTAAATGTGACCGGATTCGGTGTAAAAAAAGCAGAAGTAAGAGAGAAAACACTTCGTATCACAATCCCGGAGGATTTAAATTACGGAGCAGTATTTGATGATCTTTTTGAAAATTATTTATCAACCTGCGAAGTAGTCGCTGTGAAAACCTCCAATATGGGAAGTCTTTACAAACTTACCTATCATGTGACGTTAAAAGACAATGCGGAAGAGAAAACATTTCTCGATGAATTGAGATGCAGAAACGGAAATTTGGAAATCAGTATGATGAGACAGGAGGCAAATGTCAATGAGTTATAGAAGAAAAAAACTGCTGGCATTGTTTTGTGCCACGGCATTATCCATGACGGCAGTGGCAGGCTGTACAGGGACAAAGAGCAGTACTGGCAATATTGATTCCCTGGAAACAGAAACAGATACAGAAGAAATTGAGGTTCAGAGTATAACAGGAACTTTTTCAAGTACAGATATGTTTACTGAGCGGGATCTGGCAGGAACCTATGAGGAGAGTGGGGCAGTTTATGTCACACTTTCTGATGATGGTATCACGGGGGAAACTGCTGGCGTTGCGATCAATGGACAGACGATGACGATCACGGCGGAAGGGACTTATATTTTTTCCGGAACACTGTCGGAAGGACAGATTGTGGTGGATGCAGATAATGCGAAAGTGCAGATTGTATTTGATAATGTGGATATTACCTGTGCTTCAAGTGCAGCCGTGTATGTAAAAAGTGCAGAGAAAGTATTTGTAACGCTTGCAGAAGGATCGCAGAATACGCTTCGCAATACGGATGAGTATGTTGCGATTGACGACAACAACATTGATGCCGTGATTTTTGCAAAATCAGACCTTACGTTAAACGGCACTGGAAGTCTGACGATCGTATCAGCAGAAGGACATGGAATTGTATCCAAAGATGATCTGAAGATCACAGGCGGTACATACGATATCACAGCAGCAGGGCACGCATTATCGGGAAAAGACAGTGTGCGTATCGCAGATGGAACCTTTATTTTAACCGCAGAAAAAGATGGCATTCATGCGGAAAATGCTGATGATGAAGAAAAGGGCTACATTTATATTGCAGACGGTGATTTTACGATCACAAGTGACGGCGATGGCATGGACGCTTCCAATATCGTGCAGATCGAGGATGGAACATTTGACATCACAGCCGGGGGCGGCGCTGCAAACAGTCAGAAAACACATGAGTCAGACATGCCGGGTGGCGGAATGTCACAAAACATCGAGAGACCGGACGGAGAAAGTATGCCACAGATGGGTGAAAAGCCGGATGAAGAAAGTATGTCGCAGATGGGCGAAAAGCCGGACGGAGAAAATATGCCACAGGATACCACAACCGATGAGAGCGGCACCAGCACAAAAGGAATCAAGGCAGGTGGCGGCATGTACTTAAATGGAGGCACTTATCAGATTGATTCCGCAGATGATTCCATCCACAGCAATGCAAATATTACGATCGCAGATGGAACATACACGCTTGCGACAGGCGATGATGGTGTGCATGCAGATGATGCACTGACAGTAAATGGCGGTACGATCACCGTGACAGAGAGTTATGAAGGTCTGGAAGGCCTGACGGTGACGATCAACGATGGAACGATTGATATCACGGCAAGAGATGACGGTATTAATACAGCAGGCGGCACGGATCAGAGTGGTTTTGGAACATTTGGCGATCACTTTAAAGGCATGGATTCTGCGGATGACGAGACAGAAGAGACAACAGATAATGAAATGTGGATGGAATTAAACGGTGGATATATCCACATTCTGGCAGGCGGCGACGGTGTGGATTCCAACGGCGATCTGACGATCAACGGTGGTGAGATCTACATTGACGGTCCGTCTGATAACGGAAACAGTGCGATCGATTACGGCGACCGGTCGTCTGCGTATGTGAACGGCGGAACGCTTGTGGCAATCGGCAGCAGCGGCATGGCAGAGGTGATGAGTGATTCTTCCAAACAGAAGGTTCTTATGGTAAAATTAGGAGAACAAATGGAAGCCGGCAACGTTGTGCTGACAGACAGTGAGGGAAATGTGATCGTAAGTTACACGGCATAAAAAACCTATGACTGTGTGATCATCAGCACCGCAGAGGTGGAGAACGGAGCAACGTACACGCTCACAACATCGGGAACGACGACAGAAGTGACCGCAGAATAAAAACAGCTGAGGGCAGGAATCGGTATCACTGTGAAATAAACGAAAGGCATGGGATTTTGTATGAGGTTATTGCTTGCAGAAGATGAAGAGGATTTGAGCCGTGCGCTTGTCACGGTGTTAAAACATAACAATTATTCGGTAGACGCTGTGTACGATGGCGCAGAAGCCTTAGATTATCTGGAAAACGGCGACAATTATGACGGCGTGATCTTAGATATCATGATGCCCAAAATGGATGGTATCACCGTATTAAAAACAATCCGCAGACATGGAAATTCCGTTCCGGTTCTGCTGCTCACAGCAAAGGCAGAGATTGATGACCGTGTGGAGGGTTTAGACAGCGGCGCAGACGATTATCTGCCGAAACCATTTTCCATGAAAGAGCTTCTGGCGAGGATCCGGGCAATGACAAGGAGGCAGACGGACACGACCGATAATGTGCTGACATTTGGCGATATTGCACTGAACCGTTCTACCTATCAGCTCACAGGACCGGAGAATCCAGAAGGTATCCGTCTTGCTGGCAAGGAATACCAGATGCTTGAAATGCTCATGTCTAATCCAGGACAGGTCATTTCCCCGGATCTTTTTATGGATAAAATCTGGGGCTACGACTCAGAAGCGGAACAAAATGTCGTATGGGTGTATATTTCCTATCTGAGAAAAAAAATAACCTCCATTGGAAGTCAGGTGAAGATCAGGGCGGCCAGAGGACTTGGATACTCATTGGAGAAAGACAATGCTTAATAAATTAAGAAGAAAATTTATTGCGATTGCAATGCTGTCGGTTTCTATCGTGCTGATCGCAATTGTCGGAACGATCAATATTGCAAACTACATCACTACCAATCAGGCGCTGGATGCAAGACTCTCCCTGATCGCTGACAATGGAGGTACTTTCCCGGATATGACACCCGGAGATTCTGGAAAAAAATTGGAACCTAAGACAGATCAGCCACCGGCAATGAATGACCTCCAAAAACACGGAATTTCGCAGGAAAGCCCGTTTGACACCCGGTATTTTACAGTGACGATCGCATCGGACGGTACGGTGGGATCTGTGGATACCGGAAAAATTGCTTCCATTTCAGCCGGGGCAGCGGAGGAATACGCAGCGGAGCTGTGGAAAAAAGGAAAGAAAAAAGGCTTTTTCGCTGATTATAAATATCTTGCAACGGACAGTGACGGCACGACGATGTATGTATTTTTAAACTGCCAGCGGGAAATCTCTACTATCAGAACGTATGTTCTTACGAGCGTGGGAACAGGAGCACTCGGACTTGTTATCGTGTTTGTCATGATCTACTTTTTCTCCGGAAAAGTGTTAAAACCGGTGTCAGAGAGCTATGAGAAACAGAAACGCTTTATCACGGACGCAAGCCATGAGATCAAAACGCCGCTCACGATCATCGATGCCAACACCGAAGTCATGGAGATGATGGAGGGGGAAAACGAGTGGACGCAGAGTACGAGAAAACAGATTGCAAGACTGACTTCCCTCACGGAAAAACTGGTGTTTCTCTCCCGCATGGACGAGGAAGGGACAAAGCTGGAAAAAGTGTCATTTTCACTTTCGGATGCAGTGCTTGATACCGCAGAGGGATTCCGCTCTGTCGCAAAAACAAAAGGAAAACAATTTGAGATCAATGTGGCAGAGCATGTGGAATATATCGGCGATGAGAAAAATATCCGGCAGATGATCTCCCTGCTTTTGGACAATGCAATGAAATATTCCTCAGAGCAGGGCATCATCCGCATCGCACTAAAAACTTCCGGAAAAAACAAAATCATCACCGTGTGGAATACCACAGACCAGATCGAAAAAGGAAAGCTGGACATGCTTTTCGAACGTTTTTACCGTATGGACGCTTCCCACAATTCCAGGACCGGGGGCTTTGGAATCGGACTTTCCGTCGTGTATGCGATCGTGAAAGCACACAAGGGCAAAATCTCAGCCAAAAGCGAGGACGGAAAATCAATCTTATTTACCGTGGTATTGTAGTGTCTGTCTTTCCCCTCTCTCCCGGCTTTTACTTGGTTTCATTATGGAATAGATAAAAGGGTTCCTTATAAAACTTGCTCGAATTGCGGCTTTATCAGTGTTCACATTTTGACTTTTTTGATTGTTTATATTCATTCAGAAATGGACAGTCCGCACAATGTGTTCGTCTGCGGCCACACTTCCTTCTTATCTGTATCGTGCGCAAGTTACATGCCGGAAAATCAGCAGATGAGCAGGTAAAAAATCACTCGGGCTTTTTTTGATTTTTGACCTGCAATAAAGGATGCTGATTCCGGCATTTACTTGCGCTAGATACAGATAAAGGAAGTGTGTCCCAGACGGACACATTGCGTGGACTGTCCATTGATGAATGTACATAAACTTAAAGTCAAAATGTGAACACTGATAAATGCACTCAATTCTCACAAAAGTTTTATAAGGAACCCTTTTATCCATTCCATAGCTTTACACTTTGGCAAAAGCCGGGAGAGAGGGGGAAGCCAGATGCTACAATTCGTCAAATGAAATCTGATTTTTCGTCAGAAAGCGTTTGAGGAGTGTGTCCCACTCGTGCTCAAGCGTTTTGTCGGTCGAGAAGATCCGGTAGGAGATACCCGTGGTCACGGTCAGTTCTCCATTCTGGAAGCGGATATTTAAGAACACGGCGGAAATATCATTTTCCGTGAAAGAACTTCCGGTCTGGGAGAGGGTGCGTTTGAGATTTTCCGGCGATAACAGGAGGGAAAACTTGAAATAAGAAGGAGTTTTCTTTCCTTTGATCAGGTTGAAACAGGAACTGCGCAAAAGACCATACGGAACAAAGGAAAGCCCGGTGAGATTCTGTTCTTCGAGTTCTTCTAAGGTGTAGAAGTCTTTTTGCAGCGTGCCGTCGATATGGCAGGATACATTCGTTGTGATGACAGCCTCCTGAATGAGAAAGTGGTCAAACACATCCTGGCACAGTAATTTATTCATAAAGTCTTTGACTTCGGCAATTTTTAAAGCGATCATAAAATCCTCCCAAAAGAAAATGGTATCAACATAAATTTATCATTGGTTTGTTTTCTTGTAAATAACTGAAATGACAAATGAGAGAAAATATGCTAGAATACAGAGGATTTGCGAATGCAAAATACGGAATAATGATACAGATTTACGACCGCAGATAAAAAGTCTGGGGTTTGATAGAAAGGTTGGTAACAGATATGACAGAGACACAAATTTTATTTGATTTATTGGAAAAGGGAGTTTCTCCGGCACATGCAGTGAGTGCATGTGAAAAAAGACTGACAGATGCCGGTTTTGAAATACTTGATTATGGAAGTGCATGGAATTTAAAAGCGGGCGGAAAATATGTGGTAAATCATCATGAAACGACATTGTTTGCATTCACATTACCGCAGAATTGGAGTGACAGAGAGCCTGCGATCCGCATTGCAGCAGCACATACAGATTTCCCATGCTTAAGGATCAAACCGTCCTGCGATATTCAGACAAACGGATACGCTCAGGTGAATGTGGAAGTTTACGGCGGCGCAATCTTAAATACATGGCTCGACCGTCCACTCGGTGTAGCCGGAAGAGTTGCAGTGCGCAGTGGGGATGTGTTTACACCGAAAGTGGTCACGTTCCAGTCTGAAAAAAATCTTATGACCATCCCGAATCTTGCGATCCACATGAACCGTGAGGTGAACAAGGGCGTGGAATTAAATAAGCAGACGGAACTGCTCCCAATCTGCGGACTTTCCGATGATGCAGACTATTTTCTTGATTTCCTTGCAAAAGAGCTTGCTGTGAAAAAAGAGGATATTCTTGATTTTGAGCTGACCATTTATAATAAAGAAAAGCCGGAGTTTGTGGGATTAAACGATGAGTTTATCTCTGCATCCAGACTCGATAACTTAAATTCATGTTCTGCACTGGTGTCTGCGATCATCGACAGCGACAGGGCGGACGGCATGAATCTCATTGCACTGTTCGATCACGAGGAGATCGGAAGCCGTTCCAAACAGGGTGCCGGTTCCATTCTGCTCCATGATATGCTGGTGCGCATTCTGACCGAGTGCGGACTGGAAAAAGAAGTGTGGAACAGACTGTACAACAGCATGATTTTATCTGTGGATGTGGCACATGGACTTCATCCAAACTATGCCGGAAAGATGGATCTGACCAACAAGCCGGTGCTTGGAAAAGGATTCTGTATCAAGGAAGCATGCTCGCAGTCCTATGCGACAGACTGTGGAGCGGTCGCAGTGATCCAGCAGATCTGTGAGAAGAATCAGATCCCATATCAGAAATTTGTGAACCGTTCGGATCTTGCAGGAGGCGGCACATTAGGTTCGATCGCATCTGCATTGCTTCCGGTAAAAACCGTGGATATTGGTATACCATTGCTTGCGATGCATTCCGCAAGAGAGCTTATGGCAGCAGCAGACCAGCAGGCATTGAAGGATCTGGTGAGCGCTTATTTTGGCTGAAAGGCAAAAAAGATACAGACAGCATGAAGTATGCATTTGACAGGAGAATCAGGTGAGAAAAAAATTTTTTTCCTATGTGGCAGGGAGTGCAGCGTGTGCAGCACTCATTCTGCTTTCGGGGTGTCAGCAGACAACTAATCAATTATCCAATATTACCCGCTATGTGGAGGAGAAAATTGCAGAAGGAAAAAACACGGAAGTAAGGGATACAGTGCATGAGACGGACACTGAACAGGCAGCAGTTTCCGGGGAAACAGAGAAGCAGGCAGAGCCATCCGTTGAAAGGCTGTCCGTGGACTGTTATGCATATCAGACGCTTCCGGAGGAAGTACGCACTGTGTACGATGAGGTTTATGATGCGATTCTCTATGAAAAAGAAGATGTGGCGCTGAGCACGTTAGACAACGAAGTCCTGCATCAGGCGTATGTTTCGGTGATGGCGGATCACGGCGGACTGTTCTGGGTATCGGGCTACACTTACACGCAGTATACCAGAGGGGAAAAACTGGTGGATCTCCATTTTACACCAAAGTTTACCATGACGGATGCCGAACGGATGGACATGCAGGCACAGATCGACGAGACAGTCAGTCAGATTTTGGCAGGGGTTGATACGGAGGCATCGGATTATGACAAAGCAAAATATGTGTTTGATTATCTGGCTTCGAATGTTGCGTACAGCACAGGTGCGCCGGACAATCAGAACATCATCAGTGTGTTTGTCAATGGGGAAACGGTTTGTCAGGGATACGCTGCAGCAACGCAGTATCTTTTGGAAAAACTGGACATTCCCTGTGCAGTGGTGGCCGGAACGGCAGACGGACAGTCTCATGCATGGAATCTGGTAAAGCTGGATGGAGAGTATTATTACATGGATACGACA